>Ga0224506_10000219_pt1 | contig 56287 bp, 45 predicted proteins | sample SF_Jan12_sed_USG_2_FD_169108 | JGI IMG/M metagenome (GOLD analysis project Ga0224506, IMG submission 169108) | Sediment microbial communities from San Francisco Bay, California, United States - SF_Jan12_sed_USGS_8_1 | ecosystem: Environmental > Aquatic > Marine > Sediment | place: USA... | reverse complement strand
GCGAAGGGCTTCTAGCTTAAACTCTTTTGTATAAGTATTATAGGGCTTACGTTTACTGCTCATTGGGACACTCCATTAGAGACTTTTGTCTCTGATTAAAAGTATCCGTTAAACTGGGGGAGGTTCACTCTGACCCCTTTAATCTAAACAAAATTTATTGCTCCTGATATTACAGCAACCATAAATGATATGAATGATAAAGCCCCTAAGAAATATTCAACTTTATCACTTTCCGTTCTTTCATTATCTCTACGTCTAAGTTCAAAAAAAGATATTTGGTTATTATAAAAAACTGACATATCTTTTTTATATTGACTGTCAATCTTCCAGACTCTCCAGCACACCCAAAAAAGAACAACAGAAATTAAAACTAGACCTATAACAAAAAAAACAAGTGATACTTTTATAGAACTCGTTGGGTCAACATTCTTTAATGAGTTTAAATATGCAAGAATAGCTAAAATACCACCTGAGTTTGCTGCTATAAGGTATTTTGAAATAGAAACTGCAAGGCCTCTTAGAATATCTTTAAGCCCACTCAGCCTAGCATTAATTTCTTGGTTTGCTATGGCTTGATTTTGTTCGTCCATTTCTTGGTAATTCATATTCTTCTCTTATGGCTCTAACGGTTGAGCTAAGGGGCGCGATGTTTTTTCGCGTCCCTGCTTGAGCGTATTGTTAGATGTCGTTGTATTCATTTCTTCTTATTTCCATAACGTCAGCCCAATATCCTTCATACTGCTCAAGATAATGTTCGATTCCATGTTGGTCTATTGATACGACCTTTTTAGCAAACAGTCTTTTATCATCAACACCTTCAAGTGGGTCAGGGCCATTCCATTTAGCAAAATCGAATATTATTGCTATAGAGTTTCTTGCCACATTAAAACCATTGTATCTATCACCAGAGGGTTGAAAATACCTTATGGAGAAATTGGCACTGTTTTCATCTAGTAATTTATAGAAGTGAAATCTCCAGTACTCTTCATGCTCTTCAATTATTTCTAAATGTGCATTTGCTGTAATTTTTGATTTTAGATTTTGATATCTAATAATCATTCTTGCTGTAGTAAGCCACAGCAATCTGTCATTACGAGGTGGTGATTTGTTTTCGCCATCATCTGTAAATAATTGATATGTTTTTTCGAGTAACTCTTTTCCTTCCTTCAAGAAATATTCAGAAGATTTATCAGCGTCTTCTTTTTTGTGTCTTTTTATTGTCGCTCTATAAAGAAAGAAAGCAACAACAGCACTACTAGCTATAGCTAAAGATCCAGCTGCTTGAATGTTGGATATATTTAACTTCACCCACTCAAATAGAACTGTGGAGGGAAATATTACTGATAATATTGTGATAACCAGTAATGACACTAAAACACCTAAAATAAAATATAACATTGTGAATTATCCAGTATTCCCTTAAGGCATCTAACGTTTTGCATAAGGGGCTTTTAAAAGAGAAGCGAGAGCGCCTCTTTTAAAAGTCCCAATGAGCGACAAGCGAATGTTCTTAATGCACTTGTTATGTGTTTTTAGTTGCTGCTTCATATATTGGGTTTTCTTTTGGTGCATTATTTATTAAAGCATCTTTAACAGTTAGGTTACCTTTAAAGTACAAGGGTAACCACCATTTCATGCCTTTTTTTCTTTTTATAAGTATGTACGGTAAGCCAACAAAACTTGTTAGTTTGGCTTCGGTTATATCAGACCAGACTAATTTATTTACCCGATATAACTTAATGCCTTTTGAGTTAATAGACATAACACTTACTTGCCAGATGGTAAGAATAGGCATAGCTATAACTACAGATACAAATAAGAATATTTCAATTGTTAATGCTTTGTCTGAGAATATTACTGGCAGCCATAATAATGAAATAGCTATTGCCGCATGAATACGCCATGGGAAATGAAATTTGTATTGAATTCCGTTCATTTGTTTTTACACATAACAGTGAGTAGACCCCAAAACGGGGTGTTTAATTACGACATTATGGGGTATATCCCGCATTACACGTAATATGAAGACATTTTGATTCATATTTTCCTTTTTTTGTTATTCAGGAATTTACAATGAGACTGGGAAATTCCTTTTCAATTTTTTATTATTTTTACTCTTATTCTTTAATCGCCAGCTCATCCAAATGAGCAAGCACTGGCTCCGCAGACAAGGCGCGGTGCTAATTGAAAAGCGCAGCGTACACGCAGTACGTGAGCATTTTCAATTAGTGCTGCAACGCTGTATCCGGTGTCAGAGCGCCGCTATTTTGTGAGTTGCAAGCATTAAACGATAGAGCCAGGCGCGGTGCTATTTTAAAAACGGAGCGTACAACTAGTACGTGAGTATTTTAAAATTGCGCCGCAACAACGCTATCTCGTTTCAGGCGCCGCAAATCACCCGCATTTTGAGTCGCCACAAGAAAGACACGTCATACACCCGTCCATCATCACCACAGCCTGAGTCGAACACTTGGCACAAAGCTGTGCACCCGGTGGAAACTCACCGGCTTCTTCTTTGTCGCTGGCTCTGTTTTGCTGGGCATCGTACTCGGCGCGTTTTGCGTCGACTAATTTTTGCTGGTGTTCGTCGAGGCCTTCTTCTTTGATCATGCCGATCATTTTCATGTGTGACTCGATGGCATCACCGATTTCTGCGACCAGTGATGGCATGTACTTGCCGCCTTTTTTGAAGTAACCGCCTTTTGGATCGAACACGGCTTTGAGTTCTTCCACCAGAAAGCAGCTGTCGCCGCCTTTACGGAACACGGCTGAGATAACACGGGTGAGTGCGACTACCCACTGGAAGTTATCCATTGATTTTGAGTTGATGAAAATTTCAAACGGACGGCGCAGCTCGTGGTCGGTGCCGTGATTTAAAACAATGTCATTAATGGTGATGTACAGTGCATGTTCCGACAGCGGTGTTTTCACCTTGTAGGTTGAACCCAGCAGTAACTCAGGACGTTCAACATCTTCGTGCATGTGCACCACTGCATTCGCTGCATCTTCAACCTTTGCAACAACCGCTGCAGGCTCTTCTTCTTTTACTACTTTAAAACTGACAATTTTTGAATTGATTTTAGTAGCCATATTTTCTTTCCTTTTTTCCAACAACGCCGCAGCCCTGTTTTAAATCTTGTTTAGTCTCTATTTCTGATTCACTAAATCGGAGCCTGTGTTTTAGCAGGTATTACTCTCTAAAACTTTCTCTATTCTGTCAAAGAGATTTTGATTTGTGGGTAGGCGGTTATCAATTTTTTAATGCGATGTTTACAATAAGTAAATGAGCAGTAAAAAAATTGTTAGCCAACACCCCCACAAACAAAATATCGACGTCAGAATTTGCCGTAGTAGCCTTCTTTTAAAGCATCGAAGAGGTTGGCCGCCGAATGCATCTCACCGTCGTACTCGATCTCTTCATTACCCTTCACTTCAATCACTTCACCATTTTCCAGTGTGAACTGGTACATAGTGTTTTCAAGGTCGCTGTCTTTAACCAGTACACCCTGGAACACTTCCGGATTGAAGCGGAAAGTGGTGCAGCCTTTCAGATCCATGTCGTAGGCGTATTCGTAGATATTTTTGAAATCTTCGAACGGGTAGTCAGTCGGTACATTCGCTGTTTTTGAGATCGATGAGTCGATCCATTTCTGCGAAGCGGCCTGAATATCCACGTGCTGTTTCGGCGTGATGTCTTCTGCGGTGATGAAGTATTCCGGTAACTGTGTGGCCGGGTCTTCACTGTACGGCATGGCTTGCTGATTGATCATTGAACGGTAAGCCAGCAATTCGTAGGAGAAAACATCTACTTTCTCTTTGCTCTTTTTGCCTTCACGAATAACGTTACGGGCATAGTGGTGTGCAAAACTTGGCTCGATGCCGTTGCTGGCATTGTTGGCCAGTGACAAGGAGATGGTACCGGTTGGTGCGATTGAGCTGTGGTGGGTGAAACGTGCGCCCACTTCTGCCAGTTCAGCCGCCAGCTCTGGATCAACTTCTGCCACTTTTTGCATGTAGCGACTGTATTTGGCGTGTAACACACTGCCTTTGACGATGTCGCCGACTTTATAGCCGTCTTTTTTCATTTCAGGACGCTTGTAGAGCATTTCCTGAGTGACGCTGAAGTCCTGCGTTAAAATAGGTGCCGGGCCTTTTTCTTTGGCTAACTCTAACGACGTGCGCCAGCCTGTCATGGCTAATTCGCGGGTGACTTCTTCGGTGAAGCTTAATGATTCTGCTGAGCCGTATTTAAGCCCCATCATGGTAAGGGTTGAACCCAGACCTAAATAACCCATGCCGTGACGACGTTTGTTCATAATCTCTTGCTGCTGCTGTGGCAGTGGCAGACCATTGATTTCGACGACGTTATCGAGCATACGGGTAAAGATAGCGACTGTTTCGCGATATCCATCCCAGTCAAACGAGGCTTCTGCGGTAAAGGGTTTGTTGATAAAACGCGTTAAATTAACAGAACCCAGCAGGCATGAGCCGTAAGGGGGTAATGGCTGCTCGCCACACGGGTTGGTAGCGCGGATGTTTTCGCAGAACCAGTTATTGTTCAGCTCGTTAACTTTGTCGATCAGAATAAAACCCGGCTCAGCGTAATCATAAGTGGATGCCATAATGGAATCCCACAAACGACGGGCCGGCACGGTGCGCGTTACGCGACAAGCCACCAGGCCATCATCATTAACGATGTAACCTTCTTTTTGTGGCCACTCGCGCCAGATGATGTCGTCGGCATTAGCATCAAACTCACCGTCTTCCTGTTCTTTGCCACTGACGGGGAACGCCAGCTTCCAGTCGGTATCGGCTTTTACTGCTTCAACAAAGGCCGTGGTGATTAATAGTGATAAATTAAACTGGCGCAAACGGCCGTCTTCACGCTTGGCTTTGATGAAATCAAACACGTCCGGATGGCCCACATCAAAAGTGGCCATTTGTGCGCCACGACGGCCACCGGCTGACGACACGGTAAAACACATTTTGTCGTAGATATCCATGAATGACATCGGGCCAGAAGTATAAGCACCGGCACCTGAAACGTAACCGCCTTTAGGGCGCAGGGTTGAAAACTCATAACCGATACCGCAACCCGCTTTTAGCGTTAAACCGGACTCGTATACTTTTTTCAGTATATCGTCCATTGAATCAGCAATGATGCCGGATACGGTACAGTTAATGGTTGAAGTCGCAGGTTTGTGTTCCTGCGCGCCGGCATTGGAGATAATACGCCCGGCTGGAATTGCACCGTGCTGCAGTGCCCAAAGGAATTTTTTATGCCATTTTTTTTGTAATGCAGGCGTTTCTTCAACCTCTGCCAGGGCTTTTGCAACACGCTCGTAAGTGTCTTGCAAGTTGCCGTCAACGGCCTCGCCTTCTTTGGTCTTTAAGCGGTATTTTTTATCCCAGATATCCAGAGATGTATCCTGAAACGGTACTTCTTCTGTTCCACCCTTCACAGCGTGTAGATGCGTAGCTGTCATCCTTCCCCCTTGGAAAATTCAATTATTATGTATAACAAGAAACTGGAGGCATTGTGACAAATACGTCACTTTTGCACAATATGTAGTGTGTTAAATAAGACAAAAACACTATAGAAAGTTTTATTGACTTTTTTAGAGAGGCGACAGGACGGCTTTTTAGGGATATTCAGAAATCATTAATATTATGAAGTTTGCTGTTCCAGCCAGCCAAGGAACCGCAAAGCTTGCTCTTTTGAGTCACCACACATGTCCTCTGCTGGTTGCAAATTTTGACAGACGTCTGGTCGTTCAGGATGGTCAAAAATAGTGCATTTCATGTCCTCATCTAACTGGATACAAGCCATGCCTGCTGGTTTACCGTTTGGCATACCGGGGATGGAGGAAGAGATGGAGGGGCCGATGCAGCAAGCACCGCAATTTGGGCGACAGTTCATTATGGGAGTTTGACACATATAAGTGTATTGAGTTGGCTTATACTTTATAAATTGACTTTAGCCTTTAAAAAGAGCGATGTGTGACCCATACCCTAAGCTTACTAGTCAACAGTTTATCTTGTTTGGTGCTGATCAGGCACCAAACAAAATACCGTCACAGAGGCACAGAACCAGCTGATGAATACTGTTCTTTATCGCTTTGATCCGGCTTGTACCTCGCATCTTTCAACTAATGAAAAACACTCCGACTCAGCACAAACCTACCCTGGTACCTCTGTGATTAACCCGACTGCGCTGCCATGCGGTAGCGTTTGAAAAGAAAGTGAACTTTTCGCACGTAATTTTGCGTTTCTTTATAGGGCGGAATTTTTTTATACCGCCGTACAGCACCTTCACCCGCATTATAAGCTGCGGTGGCGAGTGAAATATTCTGATTAAAGCGCTTTAACAGGCCGGCTAAATGCCGGGCTCCTGCGGCGATGTTCTGCCGATAGTCATACGGCCGCGAGACTTCATATTCCTGTAATAACGGCGGCATCAGCTGCATTAAGCCACGTGCACCTTTGGACGAGATGGCATAAGGATTAAAACCCGATTCAACGTGAATAACGGCTCTGAGCAGGGCGGCATCTAACTCATAAAGAGTCGCCGTTTCGCGGATAAAGCCGGCAAAGGAAGAGTGATCTAAGGGTTCGGATGACCAGGGTCTGGCGGCGGTTTTATTGCCCTGACAACTTGAACTATTGTAAAAGCAGTTTTGGGATAAGCGTGTGTAACCCAGCTCCTGCGGTGGTCGCTCGGCCGAATAGCTGACATGACCATTGGCATCCGTGTATTTATAAATATTTTCTGCTATCGCCTGAGTACTTGTCAGCAGGCCGAACAACAGCAGTTTAAATGCAACAAGAACCGATCCGCTGCAGAACTTCATCATCATTAATCTCATTTTTTTATTATAGTCTAAGATAAATCCGCTGCTTTGACAAAACCGATTACCGGCTACAACCCGGCATGCCGCAGCTTTTCTAGCAGCACTTGTAAATGCCGTGAGTTAGCCGCCAGATCCGCGCGACCAATACGCGATTGCGAGCTGGCCAGCAGGTAACTGTGATCAGCCCCTGCCAGTACATTAATCACCACATCGTCTTTAAATTTCCACAGCGGCGTGCTGACCACCGCCCGCAATCTTAACTTGTCCTCATTGATTTCTTTAATCTCCCAGCCCAGTGATTCCACAATTGCCGGCAAAGCCGCAAATACTTTATCTGCCGTTTGTTTAAACTGTGGTGACTGTAATTCCGCTAATACCGGCTCACGGCTGACTTCAGCACGATTAGTGGTTGTGAATATTTTTAACCGCGGCAGCAGGCCCGGTGCCTGACTTAAATTGGCCTGATTGCTCATTAATATCAGCAGCGTGACGATGACAGGGATGGAGATGATTAACCAGAGAAACATAAGAACCCGTTGTTTTGTTTTTGTAATTTGCATTGAGGGTATTTTCGTTGGTATATAGTTGATATGTAAAGTAATTATTATTTACTTTACACTTTTGAATCTAAATCAAAATCAAAGGCAAGATCAAGGGCGTCGGTGGTTGACCGACAGCAAGTAACCTTTTTTTGCTCGTACAAAAAAACGTCACCCAAAAAAATACGCCCCGTTAATCAAGTCCGCATAAAAAACATGCGGATACCCTCATCACTCATTAAAAACAGGGCTGCTCGACAACTGCTCCTGCGTTGCTCTACTTACGGGCGTCCTGCCCTAATGCGGAACTCGCATAAAAAAACATGCTCAGGCATCCTCGCAGACAACTCCCTGTTTTTAACTCCCTCTTTGGCTTGCTTAAATGGGGAAGGTGAGTCAAAACCGATACAAAATTAAAGCCTTTATTTTTTTGTTTTTAGTCTTAGATCTTTTGATCTTTTTGTTTAGATTTACCCCTCCCATTTAAGCAAGCCGAGGAAGGCGTAATATTTACGGAGCCTTCTGCGAGGATGTCTGAGCGAATAGCTCTATCATTCGCGAGTTCCGCAGCAGCCGTAAATATTGCGACTGACGAGAGTACTCTCATTGCTTTTTAATGAGAGCTTGATTAACGGAACAGCTTTCTTTTGCTTACTTTTCTGTAGCTGTAGACAGAAAAGTGAGTTGCTGTCGGCCAACCACCGACGCCTTTGACTTTGCTATAGATGTAGATGTAGATGTAGATGTAGATTTTAAAAAGAAACCAAATAAACCGAAGTGCTTATTTGGTTTACTGACCCCATGGCCGCAATAAATCCTGCGCAATATCCAGCTGATCTAAAATCCGTGCGACCATAAAGTCAATAATATCACTGACCATTTCAGGCTTGTTATAAAATCCCGGATTGGCCGGCATCACCACCACACCCATACGGCTTAAACGCAGCATGTTCTCCAGATGTATATCGGAGAACGGGGTTTCTCTTGGAACGATAATCAGTTTACGACGCTCTTTTAACATCACATCCGCTGCCCGTTCCATTAAATTGCTGCTGGCCCCTACGGCGATTTGTGACAAGGTACTCATACTGCAGGGGCAGACTACCATGGCATCAACTTTTGCCGAGCCACTGGCAACCGGCGCCGTCCATTCTTCATCACCAAAAATATCCAGCAATGACGGATCTGTATTAAACAGTGCTGACAGGTATTTTTTCTGCTCGCTTTTGCGCCCCGGCAGTTTTAGTTCCGACTCCATAGCGGTGACAACCTGTGCGGCTTTACTCAGCATTAGGTAGACATGATGATTTTCTTTTAACAGCACTTCAAGCAACCGGAATCCGTACTGCACACCGGATGCTCCTGTCACGGCCAGCGCTATTTTTTTTCTGCTATTCATCTTTTACCTGTTGTTTTTTTATCGTCCGTGGTTTTTTCTTGTCATTCGCCGCTTTGCTGTTTGTCTGCTTTTTCACTTTATCCTGGTTCAGGGTGCTTTCAATACAACGTTCATTACTGCTGACCAGCCGTTGAGATAATGTCTGTGCAAATTTTTTATAAAACTGCATCTGACAACTCGCACTGGTGCTTTCCAGCGCTTCAGCCGTTATTTTCATCAGCAGTATAAAACTTTTTGCCACCACGCTGGCACTGCGGGGAACATCATTCAGCACACCCATTTCACCAAAGCACTCACCGGCATTCAGCGTATCTAACAGTATAGTACCTTTTCTGATGTCGACTGAACCCAGCGCCAGAATATAAAAGCCGTCGTCTGTACTGCCTTCATTCACGATCGCCTGGCCGGCATGATAGTTATACCACTGACAAACTTTGTGCACGCCGTCGACTTCTTCTTCATGAAAGCCTGCAAAGAAAGCCAGCTTACTCAGCATTTTTCTTTTTTCCCGGTCGCCAATTTTTTCTTCCTGAAAATACTGAGCCGATACGCAGACCTCCAGATCGCGTTCCAGTTCATAGCCGTACTGATAACGCTGACTAAGTGATTTGCTCAGACATTTACTGACAATCTCTGAAAGCCTTTCCGGCAGATCCAGTCGCAGCCTGGTAACCGGTTTGGCTTCGTGATTGAGTATTTGATACATAACACTGTGCATATTACCGGGGGAAAAAGGGGTTTCACCGGTGAGTAATTCATACATCACCACACCCAGCGAATAGATATCACTTTGCGGGCCGGCCACCTCCTCACGAATGACTTCCGGTGACATATACATCGGCGAACCGGTTAAGCCGATTATCTGTGTGTCATCCGAACGACTGACATTGGCGATACTGAAATCCGCCAGTTTGATATGACCGTCACTGGCAATCAGCATATTGCTCGGTTTAATATCGCGGTGAATAACGCCTTTTTCGTGGGCATAGTCCAGCGCTTTGCAGCACTGCGTGACTATATTAATCACCGATGCCAGATCCACCGGCGCCGCTTCTTTGGCATAAGACTTTAAGGTTACTCCTTCAACAAATTCCATCACTATGTAACTGTGACTGCCCTGCATGCCGGCATCATAAAGTGAAACGATATTCGGATGATGCAGATTACCGGCCGCATAAGCTTCGCGAAAGAAACTGCGCAATACCCGGTCACGTGCCTGACGGTCCTCTATCTGTGACAGGTCGGAGGAATATTTAATCGCAACATGGCGTTGCACAAAAGGATCATAAGCTTTGTAGACAGTGCCACTGGCACCTCTGCCCAGCGTTTCGAGGATGCTATAGCGGCCGATACGTTTAGGCGCTTTCTGCTGTTTGCTATTTATTCGTAGCATGTCGGCTCACTATGAAAGCAGAAAAAAAACCATCACTCAGCTTCCATTGCTGCTATCAAACGCTGATGAAAACCATCAAAGCCACCGTTACTCATTATCATAATATGATCATCCGGCTTCATCATCCGCTGTAATTCACTGATCATAGCATCCACCGAATTAAAAAGTCTGGCTTTCTCTCCCAGCTCATCAATCACCGTATCCAGCGCCCAGTCGATATCCGCCGGCTGAAATAAAAACACCTGATCGGATAAAGCCAATGAAGCTGCCAGTTTATCTTTATGTACACCCATGCGCATGGTGTTTGAGCGCGGTTCCAGTACCGCAATGATGCGCTGCTGGCCGACACGCTGACGCAAGCCCTGCAGGGTTTCTTCAATCGCGGTGGGGTGGTGCGCAAAATCGTCATACACGGTGACGCCATTGATCTGACCGATAATTTCCTGCCGGCGTTTTACGCCTGTAAATGTGCTCAGCGACTCCAGCGCCACCTCAACCGGCACACCGGCATGACGCGCGGCGGCAATCGCTGCCAGTGCATTGCTGCGATTATGCGCGCCGATCATATTCCAGCTCACCTGGCCTTTGCTTTCGCCGTCTAATAACACCTCGAAATGTTTGCCTGTCTCCTCGAGCAGGCGTACACCCCAGCCAGCGGCTGCTTTATCGGCACTATTTTCTGTAAACTTTTCGACCGTCGTCCAGCAGCCTTTTTCCAGTACATCATCGAGGTTGGGCTGTTCAGCATTGCTAATGATCAGGCCTTCACCCGGCACGGTTCGCAGCAGATGGTGAAACTGTTTTTTAATCGCATCGAGATTTTCAAAAATATCGGCGTGATCAAACTCCAGGTTATTCATGACTAGTGTACGCGCATGGTAATGCACGAATTTTGAGCGCTTATCAAAAAAAGCGGTGTCGTATTCGTCCGCTTCGACGACGAAAAAAGGCGATTCTCCCAGCCTTGCCGACAGCCCGAAGTTAGCCGGTATGCCGCCAATCAAAAAGCCCGGCTTGAGGCCGGCATATTCCAGTATCCACGCCAGCATGCTGGCCGTGGTGGTTTTGCCATGAGTGCCACTTACAGCCAGCACCCAGCGATCTTTTAGTACATTTTCATACAGCCATTGCGGGCCGGAGGTGTAGGACAGGTTGCGGTTGAGGACGTATTCAACCACCGGTTTACCGCGTGACATGGCATTGCCCACCACTACCTGATCCGGTTCTTCGTTTAACTGCTCGGGTTCATAGCCCTGAATCAGTGCTATTCCCTGCTCTTCAAGCTGGGTGCTCATTGGCGGATAAACATTCATATCCGAACCACTGACCTTATGCCCGGCCTGTCTGGCCAGCACCGCAATACCACCCATGAAGGTGCCGCAAATTCCTAAAATATGTATATGCATTGAATCGGTTTAATCCTGTTAACTGGCCGCTAATAATATAACGGCCTGATTACTGATATAAATGACCAGTAAGACGTAAGAGAATGATAACAGCAGAGTAAGTGTCATTTGCATATTCATTGCATGGCGTAAAATATGTGCAATCACCGTTACCTGCCAGCTAAGCAGTAAAAAGTAAAATAACGCACCCAGCGCATTATTGGCCTGTGATAGTTCTGCACCGGTATTCATCACCAGCACCAGCGGCAGTGCCAGCAGCTGAAACAAAACCCCCACCCCAAGGCAGGCAATAAAGGTTTGCAGAAAACGCGTAGAGGTATTGCGGGTATAAAGGCAGAATTTGAGAAAGCCGGTCAGCATCGCTAAATCCAGCAGCATTAACACCACGGCGGTAAACAGGTCGCTAGTGCCCGGTAATAACACCAGCAGTCCGCTGACAAAGTAAATAAACAGCACCTGCCTTAGCAGGCTCTTTGAGTATGGCAAATCCTGCGGCGCTGACAGCAGCCCCATAATACGGATAAAAGATAAAGCGGGAAGAACGTTCAAGTTTTAGCCTTGTCTGCATTTTCAGATCGAACAATGATATGAAATATGCCGCACAATCGCAAAACACTTTTCAGGCCACGCAGTCTAAAGTCATAAGCCGCTGTTACCAGCTTACAACTTCAGACTGATGATCGGTGACACTAACTCACGAGGGTATCGTGTAACTCTCTTCTGTTAGCAGGTCCACACCGCATTCCAGCGCCGAGATCCAGTCCAGAAACTGATTGATCATTTCCGGGCCTTTAAAGCTCCTGCCGTGCTGCGGCACCATCATCTGTACATCCAGCTGGCGGATCATATTCGCCCATAAGCGACAGGCTTTATTCGACACCATATAACGTTTATGGAACCCTGACATATACTGTATATGGTCGGTGAAATTTTCTACCGAGTGTTCCGGGCCATCATCCACCATTGAAGCGCCCATATCACCTGAGAACAAGGTTTTACTGACCGGATCGAAGATTTGCAAATTACCCACAGAGTGCAGGAAATGCGCCGGTAAGATTAACAGTTCGGTATCACCAAATGGCAGTTTCAGGCCCTCATCATTAACCGAGATGATACGCTCACCCACTTTATCACCCATATAGGCAGGCAACAGGTGCGGCAGAAAGCGTGCCCATAGTTTTGACGCCACCACTTTTGCCGGCGTGCGGGTTATCCAGGCATCAATCGCTGAAATAATATCCGGATCCTGATGCGAGGCAAAAATGTAATTTAAGGTATCAAAGTCCCCCAGCTTACGCAGCTCCAGCGACAATGGTGTGAACGTTAACTGCCCGCCCGGATCAAGCAGTATTGCCTCGTCACCATTGACAATAAGAAACTGATTAGACTGCACGCCTTCACCTTTAACCAGGTCACTAAATGAAATGCATTTGTGAACCCCGTCATTAAATAATTCTACCGCCATGATTTTTTATTGTCCTTATGTTTTATAGCTGGCCTTTTTTAACAGACATGCGACTTAGTTACAGCAACAAATATTACATTCAGCACTAAATCTGAGATAATTCAGCCACTAAGTTGATGGACATCAAAATGACATTAAAAATCACCCGGCCAGATGACTGGCATTTGCACTTACGCGATGGCGCTGTTTTAACCGATCTTGTAGCACACACCAGTCGACAGTTTGCCCGCGCGGTCGTTATGCCAAACCTGACACCGCCGGTAACAACCAGCGAAATGGCCCGGGCTTATCGCCAGCGAATTCTTGCCGCGGTTCCTGAGCAGCATCAGTTTGAGCCGTTAATGTCGCTGTATTTAACCAATAACACCCCCGCTGATGAAGTGAGCCGCGCCATAGATAGCGGCATTGTGCACGGCTTCAAGCTGTATCCTGCCGGTGCGACCACCAATTCGGATGCCGGTGTTACTGATATAAAGAACTGTTACAGCACACTGGAAGCCATGCAGAAGCTGGGCATGATTTTGCAGGTTCATGGCGAAGTGGTTGACCCGGCAGTGGATGTGTTTGACCGTGAGGCCCGTTTTATTGAACAGGTAATGGAACCCTTGAAAAATGATTTTCCTGAGTTAAAGATCGTATTTGAGCACATCACCACCAAACATGCTGCGCAATTTGTGGAAGAGGCAGACCGCTTCGTCGGCGCAACCATCACGCCGCAGCATTTGCTTTATAACCGCAATGAAATTTTTAAAGGTGGTATCCGCCCGCACTATTATTGCCTGCCTGTGTTAAAACGCGAAGAACACCGGCTGGCGTTAGTGAAAGCCGCCATCTCCGGTAGCCACAAATTCTTCCTCGGCACGGATAGCGCCCCCCATTCTCAGAGTAGAAAAGAAAGCAGCTGCGGCTGTGCCGGTATTTTTTCTGCGCCACTGGCGATTGAACTGTATGCACGTGCCTTTGATGATAATAACGCGCTCGACAAACTGGAAGCCTTTGCCAGCTTTAACGGTGCAGATTTTTATGGCCTGCCGAGAAACACCAATACGGTTACATTAGAGAAAACAGACTGGACAGTGCCAGACTCATACCCACTGGCCGATGAAAAGATTATTCCCATGCATGCCGGGGAAACAGAGCGCTGGAAGTTACGGACGTAGTCCGTTGTTTGCGGTTTGCGGTTTGCGGTTTGCGGTTTGCCAAAAATCTTATTTAAGATTAATCGTCAACAATTCTTTTTAGTCTTTTGACTTTACCGCAAACCGAACACTGCCCACCGCAAACTTTTTAATCAACCCGAAAAACAACAATACTGTCATTTAGGACAATACTTTTTAATTAATCCGGAACCCATTCTTTAAAAAACGGATTCCGGATTAAAGCATATCGGCATGACGACTTTATAGTTAGTTATCTGACTTTTCTTTCGAGTAACTCACACGTCCTCTAAAACCAAGCCCTGCAAACATAGCCATTATTAATGCGAATAACGGTCCCATTGCTGCAGCAGAGTTATCAGCCGCAGCTTGATAACTCGTGACTGGATTTTCATTCTGTACTGGTATTAAGACAGGAATAATTCTATTTGAAATTTCATTGGCATAAGCCTGATGTCCTTTCAGGTTTGGATGCACCATGCCTGACTGATCACCTTGCACTTCAAAAGTTTCATACATTCTTACTATCCAGTGATCATTCGCACAATAACCGTGGTTTGCCATTGCATCTGGAAGTGTATCAATAAAATTCCAGCCATTTGATACCGTCAGAGTACCAACTTCTGTATTAAGTTGTGTAGAGAGTACTCGTGCAGCAGCCATTTCTGAATTAGAGAAATTAGGCATGGTTGACCAGGTATCATTTGGATCTTGTCGACAGGTTGTGCCGTCATCATCCTGCAACATATCTGGATATGAAGTGAAATATACATTACTGGCATCTAACTGACTTCCTAACACCTCTGTGAACTTTGCCTGTAATGATGCAAACGAACCATTAGTAGTCGCATCCGCTTGTAATTTACTCACACCAGTATTAAAAATATCAAGACCTGTACTTGGACATAAAGTAAGTCCATCACTACAAAGTGTTAAACATGGTTCGCTATCGACACAACTTTGAAGCACCGTTGAAAAGCCAACGTCGTTACCACCAATCGATACCAGTAAGCTGTCAATCGTACGCGCACCAATTCTGTTAGCAAGCTGGTCTATCTGAGAGGTTACCTGATCGGTTCCTTTAGCTTGTGTACTCGTCAGCCCGCTCAGAATGGTTGCACCAGAACAAGCTAGATGCACAAAGGTAACACTGCTTTTTGTATCAGCCTGTTCAAGTTTTAAGGCTGCCTGAGCCTGACCGGAAATTGCCGAACGATGACATTGTTGATCCATCCACTCACCAGGGTAAGCACCTAGTGCTGTTAAAGTATCTGCTATTGCAGCTGTATTAATTGCAAGATGATTTTCGCTATTGATTATCATAGCAGTGAGGTTATCCAGCTCGGCCTGAGCTGCGTCACGCGTTGCCAGGGCATTAAAGGTAGCTGTATTCGCCGCATCAATAATGGCACTCATATCGTTATGCATATTTGAATACGATATACCCAGCCCAATTATACCATATCGTGTTTTGTGATAATAATAATCACGATTATTAGTTGCCGTATTGCAGTCATTTGGTGTCAGAGGGATACCCAAAACCTCTAAACAGGCTGGTTCTACTAATAACCACCATGAAACATACAGTGGGCCGTTATAAATAATCGCCTCAGAATAACCCAATACATTATTATAATTAGTAATTGCTGTATTATAGGTTTGCTGTGCTGTCGTTTTCAGATTATTGTAATCAGCAATATTCTGCTGGATAGCATCAGACTCATAAATATTGGTCATTACATCCGTGACAACATCAGCCGCCGCCGGTATAACAGCTGGCACATCCGGGTTACCTTCACCTGATGCAAATGAATCGCCCAAACCAACCAGCAATATATTTTTCACTTCTATATCTTTTTGTACAGTAGCAATCGTACCAACACTGTCTTCTATCGTTAGTTTCAGCGTGTGCACACCCAGGTTTGGCACTGTTATTACACCACTACAATTTGCCGATGAAGTAACATCAACATCATCCAGCTTCCAGCTATAACTAACAATATTATTATCACCAGTACTTAAACAGGCATCTAAATTAATTTGCCAACCATCAACCGGTTCGACTTCCATTAATGGGTCATATTCTGGTATGCCATCACTGTTTGTATCAAATAGTCGCTCAGGCATATTCCAGTCAAAGCTTGCTGATAGCATTGCATTATTAGCCTGCACCATACTAGATACTGTTAGTAGCACTACAACCAATACGACAGACCTCAACCCCAGCATCCCATAAAACATTTTTTTCAAATATATTTTTTTCATTTATCACTACCTTTTTAATTTATATTTTTTTAACTGACGCTACTATCTTTGTAAATACAACCATATTTTCATTGTCTATTTAAAACAGGGCGCTGTTCGTTTAACGTATATAACTTATTTTAAGGCATGAAAAAAACAATAGAATCATACTTAAGTATGGTTCTGATAATATTTATTTGATTTACATCAAGTTTCACATAGCATTCAATAGCCTTTTAAGGAACCATTATGATCATAAAATACTTCTAACATTTTTCTTGCCGTAAAAACTTTACAAAAAAGTATTTCTTAAAAAAAGCTCTGTTTATAATATACAGAGCTTTTAAAATCACTGAAGAAAACCTCCTATTTACGACTAATCAAACAAACAAACAGTTATATATGCATTTCAAACTTCTAATCTAATTATATTTACATACTGTTAGCATCTAACTAGATATATTTATCGAGCATCATTTCCTCTCTTTAATAAGTAACCGCTTATCACTTTCATCTGAAAACCATACTTTAGTATGATGCCTACTGCCGCTTTCTCTACCATAATCCCAGCATAAAACTTAATAATATTGGGGATATATTCATGGCGATTAAATTTAATCTTTATGCATTTCTTTGCTTGCTGTTTGCGCTTGCAGTCAGCGCATGTGATAGCGGCAGTAGTGGTCCGGCAGCTCCAACTATTACATTAGCTAATTGTGTCGCTACCGATGATACAGATGGCGACGGTTTGTTTGATTGCGCAGAACTCACTGGCTGGGATGTGACTGTTGACTTAAATGGAGACGGCGTCACAACCACCTACTCGGTATCTAGTAATCCTGAGAGCACCGATGCAGACGCTGATGGACTGGATGATTTTGCCGAGTCAAACTCCAGAACTGACCCAACAAAAGCCGATACAGATAGTGACGGTCTCAATGATAATGATGAAATCGTGACTTATAAAAGTGACCCAAGAGATGTAGACACCGATAATGATGCTCGCGGCCCTAATAATGACTTAACACCAAACCCATCACTATTTGATGGGAATGAGTATTTATTATCAGGCACTTCTCCTACCCTTGCTGATACTGATGGCGATAACAAAACCGACTATCAAGAAATTATTGGCGGTGGCTCCAGCCCATTAATTGCTAATATTCCTCAAATGGAGATCAGTTTTGTGGGTGATATCAATATTGATATTAACCGTAAAGATTCAATCAACTGCACAACCACTGCGAGCTCTTCCCAAACCACTCTAAACTCTGACACTGCCAGTGCTATTCGCAGTAGTTCTGAATCAAACAAAACTACTATTAACAAAAATGCAGAAATCAAAACTAAATTAAAAGCAACGATTGGCACCGATAACTGGCCACCCTCGGCCAATCTTAAAACGACCATATCCGCTTCAGTCGCAGCAGCGACCGTTCAAGAAAATACCACATCACTAACTACTACTTCAAAAAATTCTGCACAAAACGATTATAAATCTCTGTTTGAAAATAATTGTGTAAATAGCGTCAATTTCGATAGTGGATCAGTGAGTACACAGCTGGATATCTCTAACTTTGGCAGCTTTGCTTATAACCTGAGCAACCTGAACTTAAGCCTGCAACGAGTCAACCCGGACACCTCGTCATTCTCAGTAATTTCATCACAAATCGCTTTTCCGACAGGAGCTGATATTTCCGCCGGGACAACGATTACTAATGTTCTTATTAGCTTTGATATCAGTCTGGCGGATGCCAAAGAATTACTGAAAAACCCTTCCGAGCTAACACCAATTGTTAGTCAATTTACCATGAGCAACCAGGAAGGCTTTAGTTATGCCTATTTGAACGATACAACGATTGCCCGGACTGGGCTGGTTGTTATTGATTATGGTAACGGCACGGTTGAACGCTATCTGATAGCTACCAATGTTAACCGTAATCCGGATGGCAGTGCGGCAGGAACCGATATGGCAACCATTATGAATATATTGGGTTTTAGTGAAGACACTGCAGGCGGCGACACTCCTGGAACCTATCGAACAGCTTCGACAGTGGCTATGGTCAGCGGAGTAGGAACAACAATTACTGCTCTCGCCAGCTTAAATGGTTATGCAGACAATGCCATCAACAAGTCATTTTGGCAGATCAGTGGTTCTGGTAGTAGTTTTGATACGGCTGCCACCAGCTTCAATGACATCGTTCTTAATATCGGCGACTCCATCTATATTTCACTTTTAACTGACTCGGATTCTGACGGACTTTATAACCGTGAGGAACGCATCTACGGAACACGTATCGATATCGATGACACTGACAATGATGGTATCACTGATTATGATGAGCTTCGTACCGGCTGGGTTAATGGTTTTGATTCAAGCCAGGTTTATTCCTCGCCAACTAACTCAGACGCCGATGGTGACGGTGCAGATGATGCAGTTGAGATGACTGCGGGAACAGACCCAAGAAACGTTGATACCGACGGTGATGGATATAATGACAATATTGAAATAATTACAGCAGGCCTGGATCCACTGGTTCATAACACTCAGTTAGGATCGGCAGACTATACGGGGACTGATACCAACTATGTTGCGAAAACAGATGACAGCATGTGGAGCTGGGGGTTCAACAACTATGGTGAACTGATGACAGGTGATCTTAACTCCCGCTCGACACCTGCACCGGCTAACAATGCAAGCTGGCTTCAAATTGCTGCAGGCTCTAATTTCATTGCGGCTCTGGATACCAATGGTGCATTATGGGCCGCCGGATATGGCACGCATGATCAATCGGTTTCGCCAGACCCTAGTATTTTTGCACTGCCTCAGCCCAACGGAAACACACTCAGCTACATCTATGTATCCGCAGGATTTTCTGAAGTAATGTCCATCGCCAGTGATGGCAGCTTATGGAAATGGACACTGGATGCTTTCAGTCCACTGGCACAACCAACACAAATTGGAACTGATACAGACTGGGCAAGTGTCTCTGTCGGTAACAACCATTACCTTGCATTAAAACATGATGGCTCATTATGGGCCTGGGGTAGCAACTTCTATGGCCAGCTAGGCTTAAGTCACAACACAGCCCAAAGCGTACCCATCCGGGTAGGTTCTGATAATAACTGGCAGCAAGTGATTGCCGCTAATGGTTATAGTGTTGCCATCCGTGACAATAATACCTTATGGGCCTGGGGCCGTAACAATAGTTATCAACTAGGATTAAATGACACCACTAACAGAAATACACCTAACCACATCTGTATTATCACCAGCTGTGGACTGGAAGACGAACAAGTCTGGGGCGCGATTGCAGCTAGTGAAAACAGTACATACACACTGGCTTTACAACTCAACAGTACACTTTGGAACTGGGGTCAAGGTACTTCAAATAGCCCCACTCAGATAGGCACTGATACTGACTGGGCATTAATATCAAGCTCCGGACACTCAATTGCCCTCAAAACTAATGGTTCACTCTGGAGCTGGAGTGGCACAGCAACTCCTGCTCAGGTTGGTATATCTGCAGACTGGGATCTTCAGCCTCATTAATGTAAAAACAACATGCGGGCCAGTTCTGGCCCGCTTCTTACTGTCTTAATATTAAAATTATAAAAAATAAAAATTGTTAGAATAACTATTGTGTTTTAAAAGATGAAATATAATTTTATCTAACCTGGATCGAACATCTGTTAAGACTGGCTTTACTAACCAGTCTTTTTATTACTGCTTCTATTTTTTATAAGCCTTATATATTTTAACCCTAAACGGACGCCACCTGCCCGAATTAATTTGCTTCTTATTCTCTTTTATCAAACAGATAACCATAATAATAATTATTAACAAACAAAAATTACTGATAAAAAAACACCTAAGTCTTTGAATTCACAGCTTTAATTAAAGCACTTTAATACAATTTAATTATTATCCGTTTTTATAGATTTCTATCAAAATCAATCAAACTCATTTACAATCTGATTACAAATATAAAAAATCAATTAAAAGCATATGGATATTTTTGTTGTTGACGATCATCAGTTATTTCTTGACGGGTTCTGTTTATTACTCGACAAACTTAATGCTGACACCCGCATCACCTCCTGCAATAACAGCCAGGAAGGAATGAAGATATTATCTAAAAACAATAATTATGACCTGATTATTCTCGATTTATCTATTCCGGACATTGATGGCATTACCCTGCTGAAAGATATTCGCGAAAAGAATATTTTATCTCCTGTGGTCTTTGTCTCTGCTTCTGAAAACATCAATCAAATTGCCCGCGCAGTTCTTGCCGGTGCAAGCGGGTTTATTCCTAAGCACTCTGACACTACCGTGATGATTGATGCTTTATCAGAAATATTATCCGGTAACTTTTATTTGCCTGCAGCACTTACTCCGCTGATTGAAAAAGAACTGGACTATCTTTACAAACAGGCCGACAGCGTCACCGCATTGACCAAAAGACAACAACAAGTATTACAGTCACTTTCAAAAGGCTTATCTAATAAAGAAATTGCTGATTTATTATCGATTTCTGAACCTACGGTTAAGTCACACATCAGTATCATTTTTCAGACACTAAATGTAAAAAACCGGGTTGAATGTGTTCGGGAAGCAGAAAAAGTAGGTATTATCTGAAACTTAAGCCACTTCTGCTGTAGTAAGCTGCCTGATAGCAACGCGCAACTCTGCAGGTCTAATTGGCTTATGCAACACCAGATAATCTTCGTGCATAAATTCTTTTATTTTTTCGACTGATGTGTCACCGGTAATAACCAGCCCGGACACCTTTTTACTATGAACATTTACAGTTCGTAATAATTCTAATCCGGTTTCATTTTGTCTTAGCCGGTAATCTGTTATCACAAGATCAACTGTCTGTTGATTAAAAAGCGCCACCGCACCGGCGATATTGTCTGTTTGCCAGACGTCACAACCCCAGCCTTCCAGTAACATCACCAGCGATTCACGCACATCAATTTCATCGTCAACAACCAGTACACCTAAGCCGTTAAGCCGTCCTATCGAGAAAGAGGCTGACTCTGGTTGTATTTGTTTTATCTGATCTGCTTTAGCTTTTGGTAAAACCAGACTAAATACTGACCCTACTCCTGGCAGTGAATCGAGACTAAGCTCAACAGATAGTAAGTTTGTTAATCTTTCCACTATTGCTAGACCCAGACCCAGCCCTTTGTTTCGATCACGTTCAGCGTTATTCAACTGATGAAACTCATTGAAGATTTTCGTGATTTCATTTTTAGGAATACCCGGCCCGTTATCCTTAACGGTAATCACCGCATTTTCACCTTCCGGTTTAATATCAACAATAATCAGAGATTCTTCAGATGAGTGCTTAATGGCATTAATGACTAAATTTTGAATAACACGTTTAATAAGTATCGGATCTGAATACACAAACAATGATGCATTGGTTATCGCCAGTTGCTGAAATTTTTTCTCTGCCATTGGCCGAAACTCTGTTCGAATTTCTTCAAAAACACTTGCCACATCAAAACCAGACTTGTTAACCAGCACACCACCAGCATCCAGTTTAGATATATCCAGCAATGAGTTAAGCAAGCCCTTTAAGGCATCCAGACTTTTAGAGATTCTATCAACTAACGAGTTTTGTTTTTCTTCATTAACTTCTTCTTTTAATGCCTCAGTAAATAAAGTTAATGCTTGCAATGGCTGCCTTAAATCATGACTTGCCGAGGCAAGAAAACGTGACTTTGCATCATTAGAATGATCTGCTTTATTTTTTTCAATTTGTAAACTTTGAACTAAACTGGCATTTTCTATTGACATGCGAATACCGAACATAGTGGCTTTATAAATATTTTTACAAAACATATACATTACAAACAGATAAACAATAACAAGTACTCCGAGCACATAATAGTCACTGTTACCGCTAAAAAAAAGGGGATAAGCTGTCATTAATGCCACTGGTGTTGCATAACCTACGAATGCAATAGGAATAACAGACAGTGATGCCACTGCAGCTGCAACCATTGCCAACTCGAGCAAGACCAGGATTGAAATATCAACCGTTGATTCAGGGTTGAAATATAACAGTACAGCGGTGCCCCATTGCAGGCCAGATAGTGTTGAAAAACTCGTACACAAGACTGACCAAAAGCGATTATCCATCTTATCTGCCGCTTTCTGACGACTTCTTCCATATTGATACACACTATAAAGTCGAACAGCTGTAAATAAATAAACGCTTAATACCCAAATGACTGCAGGTCTGGTTCCTGCTGTATCATAAAATAAAAAACTTAAAGCCGTTGCTGCAATACTTGCCGCAATAACAACTGAAGGCACTTGTTTGAAAAACAATTGAACCTGAGAATCTAGAGTAAGAGGATTTTTATAGCTGCTGGAAAAAAATCGACTGAGCCAATCAATTAGATCGACATAGACTACAAATATTTTATTAATACCCATATTTAAAAAGGTCTCTGAAATTCTACTTTATACAATTAATTTTAAACTAAAGTAATTTCACAAAAAACACATCATACTTAAGTATGATTTACTGACTTTAATAAATCTTTTCTACCTGATAACCGGCTTTTTCTAATAAATGCAGCACACCTTTTTTTCCTGGCAAATGCAGTGCGCCAATGGCAACAAAGACACTTTTATTTTTCATAATAGCTATCATTCGCTCAGCCATTTTTAAATTACGCTGATCCAGCAGTTTTTCCATAAAGCGGTCATCAATCGAGCTTTTGTCATCCATCAGCTCGGCTTGTTCCTGTATCAGCCCCTGTAAGTCCCTCTTCAGGTAACTCTCAATCATTCTTTCCAGCAAGCCCATATTTTTTTCAAAATCATCGACACTTTTATTAAGCAGCCATAATTGTTCTGCCCTGGTCATGCCCGATAATGCCTCGACTTGTTCTGCAACCGTTTCCAGACCAAACACCGGGTGATCATACTCACTCGCCAGACTCTGTAGCTGTATATCAAGCACCGTTTTATTACTTTCCGGTGGCGGCGAACTGATGGTTGCCATAACAGCCCAGGGTTTCATCCTGTTAACAATCTCAGGATTTATACCATAGTACTGATACATGATCTGGTTAATGCGATCTAACTGCAGGGTATCAATATAGTCTTCCAGCAGCTCATCATCAGAGAAAAAGCTGGCTCTTGAAATGGCTATTTGAGCGTGCTGATCAAGAATAACCTCCATCGCAAAGACGTCGGTTTCCTGCAATGCCGTTTGTACGACATCCAGTAACTGGATAACACGGCTATCGCTAATATGGATGGTGCCAAACAAGTAACTGGGCGGCTGATTATTTTTTTGTATTTTCCACAGCAGACCTTGCGGGTGCAGAACCGCTCTGGATTCAGGCCCGGAAAAAGCATTTTGTGCGAATAGCGCCCAGAATAAACAACAAATTATTTGGGCAGTACGGTAGAATAGCGCTTTGCTTTTAACGTCCATGCGACCAACCCTTGACTCTCTGACTATGTCTCAAAATAATAATGCCACCCCAATGTCCAGTCGTTTTCGCGGGTTTTTACCCGTCGTGGTTGACGTTGAAACCGGTGGTTTCGACCATAAGAAAAATGCACTACTGGAAATTTCTGCGCTGATTTTAGAAATTAATGATAACGGACAACTGGCTATCAAAGAAAGCATTTCCTGTCATATTAAGCCGTATGAAGGGCTGACGATGGAACCTGCCTCCATGCAGGTCAACGGTATTGACCCTTATAATCCGTTTCGTATGGCAAAAACCGAATATGAAGCACTGACACTGGTTTTTCAGGCGATTCGCAAAGAGCTCAAAAAAACCAGCTGCACCCGTGCCATTATGGTCGGGCACAATACCACACTGGATCTTAACTTTGTTAACGCTGCCGCAGAAAGAAACAATCTGGCACGCAATCCATTCCATCAGTTCAGTATGTTTGATACGGTTTCATTCGCCGGCTTAGCCTATGGCCAGACGGTACTTTCTCGTGCGGTGCAGGCGGCAGGGATAGAATGGGACGATGGCAAAGCGCATTCTGCCGTTTACGATGCCACCAAAACAGCCGAGTTATTCTGCAAGATCGTCAATAAATGGGATGAGGTGTCTGCAATTTAAACACTCTCACTGACTTACTCTGTTTTTCAGCTGCAGATACGGGTATTATCGGGACAATAATAAAAAGTAGTCGCTAAGGACCTTTATGATTTCTTACAAGGACAGCTCAATATTAATTGTCGATGACCTGCAGTTTAGCCGGGCAGTTATCAAATCCATATTAAGTAAGGCTGGCTTTACTAACCTGCGAATGGCGGAAAGCGCCCAGGCCGCACTTGAAATGCTAACCCAGGAAAAGCCGGATATTGTGATTGCTGACTGGGTCATGCCAGAAATGGATGGTTTGCAGTTGACCGACCGGATTCGTAATCAGGACGAAGAAGGCAATTGTTACACCGGCATTATTCTCTTTACCGCGCAGGAAGGCATCCAGCATATGGAAGAAGCCTTTAGCCGCGGGGTCGATGACTATCTAACCAAGCCACCTAATCCGCGTGAAATGATTGCTCGCATTATTTCTGTGGCGCGAATTAATCAGTTACAAAATATGTTACTGCAATCCAGCCACGAACTCAGCCAGATGGTCAAACATCTGAAAGAAGTCTCCTTATCTGACCCGCTGACCGGCATTGGTAATCGACGCTTATTATTAAAAGAACTGGATGCTCACTTATTAGCCGCATCATCGCGTAAAAGTGGTGTGTGTTACGCCGTGATCGACATCGATCATTTTAAAAAAATTAATGATAGCTATGGCCATGATATCGGCGATGAAATCCTGGTCGCGTTTACCCGCCGCTTACGCCGCTGTGTTCGCCCTACCGATATCGTTACCCGGCTGGGCGGTGAAGAGTTTGCCGTTATTATGCACTACACCCATCAGGACCATTTTAAACTGAGTTCGCTTGAACGGGTTATTAACACGATTAACGGACGATCCTTCCAAAGCAGTGCCGGTTCACTGGAACTGACCGTATCTATTGGTGCCTGTTACTATCGAGGTGGCGGTGAAAAGCCATCGGTAAAGGAAATCATGGAATGCGCTGATAATAAAATGCATTTAGCCAAGGACGCCGGCTGCAATCAGCTGGTTTATTAAAGGCCTGCGAGCAGCGCTAAGCTATAGCAAAAAGCCAAGCCACAAAAAAAGGAGCCGAAGCTCCTTTTTTTGTGCTGATGATTGAAATTAAGACTTATTAGTCACGGCCGCTTCAACCATTGGTTTGAGCTCGCCTTTTTCAAACATTTCAAGTGTGATATCACAGCCACCAATCAGCTCACCGTTGATATAAACCTGAGGGAAGGTTGGCCAGTCAGCAAAACGCGGCAGGTTTTCAAAGATTTCAGGGTCAGCCAGTACGTTTACATAACCAAATTCCTGACCACACTGTTTTAGCGCCTCAGCCGTACGGCTTGAAAAGCCACACATTGGGAATTGCGGTGTACCTTTCATGTATAACATGACAGCGTTGCTTTCTACTTGCTCGCGAATACGATCCAGTACATCCATACTAAAAACCTCAAACTTTGTAATCTATAAAAAAGGTCGTGCAGTCTGCCAGAATATTCCGCACAAGACCAGCCCAAACCACTATTCCTGAGTATTTTACTAGGTTTTTATATAAAAACCAATGAATGTGTCCAATATGGCGATTATTAGGCGCGTTTCAAGGTCTCTTATTGACGGCAAATAAACGCGAAGGACACCATAAGAACCACAAAACATAATCTACGATGCTTTTCAGATACAGCACCTTACATAACTAGGTTTTGATTTTTTTGCGTTTATTCACGTTCATTTGCGGTAAACAGCATTTAATGTTTATCAACGTTACGTTGTAACCAGAATTCCAGCAGCGCCAGATGCCATAACTTACTGCCTTGCAGCCGGGTCAGATAGGATTCCGGCTGACTGAGCAGCTTTTCAACATATTTTGGATTGAACAGACCACGCTGTCTCGCGGTATCGCCGGTTAATATTTCTTGCATAAAATGCAGAAACTCACCGCGCACGTATTTTAATGCCGGCACCGGAAAATAGCCTTTTTTACGGTCAATTACCGAATCCGGCACTAAGCCGCGGGCGATTTGTTTAAGCACGTATTTGCCGTTATCACGCAGCTTTAACTCAGGCGGCATCGATGCGGCCAGCTCGACCAGCTGATGATCTAAAAACGGTACACGCGCTTCCAGCCCCCAGGCCATGGTCATGTTATCCACCCGTTTGACCGGGTCATCAACAATCAGCGTAGTGACATCCATACGCAACACTTTATCCAGATACTCATCGGCATTCGGCTGGGCCAATAAGCCACTAACCAGCTGCGAGGTGTAATCTTCACCGTGAAAACGGCTATCCACGGTTTCCAGATACTCGGCATGGTCACGATCAAAGTAACGACTGCTGAAACGTTCCAGGTCTGATCCTATAGAGTGGTGCATTTGCGGATACCAGAAATAACCACCGAAGACCTCATCGGCCCCCTGCCCGCTTTGCACCACTTTGATTTCTTTTGATACCTGTTCTGATAGCAGATAAAACGCCACTGCATCCTGACCGACCATCGGTTCGGTCATCGCATCCACCGCTTCCGGCAGACGCCCTAAGACGTCTTCATTTTTCATGAAAAATTTGTGATGCTCGGTGCCAAACTTTTCTACCACCGGATCTGAAAACTCAAACTCATTACCTTTTTCTTCCGGCTGATCTTCAAAACCAACGGTAAAGGTTTTTAAGTTACCCACGCCCTGCTCGGCCAGCAAGCCAACTAACAAACTGGAATCCAGACCACCGGATAACAGCACACCGACCGGTACATCGGCGATGGATTTACGCTTTGCGACAGCGGATTTCAGGCTTTCATGAATCACCTCAATCCATTCCTCATCACTACGAACGATGCTCTGACGGCTGGCATTGAGTGTCCAGTAGCGTTGCTCGGTACAGCTGCCATCGGCTTTTACAATCATGTAATGGGCCGGCTGCATTTTACGGATACCACTTAGGATCGTACGCGGTGCCGGGATCACGGCATGCAGGCTGAGCTGGTTATGCAAGCCGAAGCTGTCAATCGAGGTGTCGTTATCATCGGCTTGTAGCAGAGCCTGGGTGGTCGAGGCGAAACGCACACGTTTATTGTCAAAACTGTAGTAATACGGCTTGATGCCCATCCGGTCGCGCGCCATAAACAACTGCTGGCGCTTCATATCCCAGATCGCAAAAGCAAACATGCCGTGCAGGCGCTCGACACATTTCTCACCCCATTCCGCATAAGCTTTTAATATGACTTCTGAGTCACCGCTAGAAAAAAAACGATAACCTTTATGCTGTAATTCAGAACGCAATTCAGGATAGTTATAAATCGTGCCATTAAAAACCAGTGACAGGCTCAGTTCCTGATCTACCATTGGCTGACTAGAGTGCTCAGATAAGTCAATAATGGATAAACGCCGGTGACCCAGTGCAACCGGGCCATCAGAAAAGCTGCCGGCATGATCGGGACCACGGCGCTCCAGTTTTTCCATCATACGATGAGTTAGAGCCAGATCCGGTTTTTGCCCGTCAAACCGAAATTCACCACATATTCCACACATTTTTATACCCGAGCCATTTAATTATTAGTCACTCCGCTCATTTTAAACCTAATAACAAGCAAGTTCTGTATTAATTTAAACCCTTTCTGTATTAATCTAAGCCATATCTGCATTAAGTGGAAAGATAGTTCTTTTAATAACGATAAAAATATATTAGGGTTATCCCCTAATAGCAAACTCAAGCAAGAATATCTCCGCAATAACAAGAGAGATGACTGCTATTAATATTTTCAGGGACACTATAAATGACACAACTCTATTTTCTACTTGGCCTTAGTCTGGGTATTTTTGCCTTTGCAAGCAGTGCCCAGGCGAACACCGATGGATTTCCAGGAAGAGCGGAATTCCCTCAGGTAAAAAACTATACCAAAGAGGATTTAAATAAAGACTTTAATCAGGTTTTGATTGTTGATACCCGTTCTAATTACGAGTTTGAAACCATTCATATCAATACCGCGATCAATATCCCGGTATCCCGTAAAGATTTTGTGGCAAAAGTACGCGAGATCCGAAAAACCACCAATAAAACCATTGTTTTTTACTGCAATGGACGTACCTGCTATAAATCATACAAGGCAGCTAAAGCCGCTATGGATAATGGTATTGAAAATGTTTTTGCCTATGATGCCGGTATGTTTGAGTGGGCTAAAGCCTATCCGGACAAATCCACTCTTTTAGGCCATTCACCGCTTAACCCTGCCAACCTGTTAAGCAAAGCCACGTTAAAAGCACATACGCTTTCACCAAAAGCGTTTACTGAAATGGTGTATTCAATGGGCGACAAAGCCATGGTCATTGATATTCGTGATACCACACAGCGCGCTAATGGCGTGGGCTATTTTATTGGTTTTGAACGCTGGATCAGCCTGAACCAAAAAGAACAGGTCATTAAACGCATGCGTCAGGCCGCTAAAGCCAAAAAAACACTGCTCATTTATGATGCTGTGGGTAAACAGGTACGCTGGCTTCAATACACACTGGAAAAGGAGAAAATTAAAGACTATTACTTTATGGCCAAAGGTGCCATGGGGTTTTATAACGACATTATCAATATTAAACACTAGCTGACGGTCTAATTACAGCATCACGCCGGGGTACACGCAGTTCTCCTCCTCCGACCCCGGCTACTTTTTTCTTTAAAAACAAATTTTCAGTTCACCTTCTTACTCAGATAGACCGCTTCATGGACTATGAATCTGCCCGCAGATAAAAATCAGACTCTGCTTGCTTTTTTGTGCTTTCTGCATTGACCTGCTTTCATTACAATTTTTTTATTCTGAACTAAACTCTCGCTAATATTAATTTAATTAAGACCACTTTAATGATGTGTAAGAAACACTGGTTAGCCGGCCTGATCATGACTATCTGGCTAATATCGACCGCTTATGCTTTCTGGTGGTTTCAGACCAGAGATTTACGGCCGTTTGATATTCAGGCCGCATCGGTGATTGAGTCACAGGCTTTAAATCTTTCACTGAATGCATTACTGGCACCTCTCAGACAAAACAATCCGGGCTCTGCTTATTTAGTGCACTTCTGGCAACCGGGTTGTAGCTGTAATCGCTTTAATAGCGCTCATGTTAATGCCATTTCCAAAAAGTATCAGCAGGAGAATTTCAAACTGGTCACCATTGTTCGTCCTCACCCGGATTTTAGTGACCAGCAAATCATCAAAATGGCAGGTGAGCAATTTGCTTCTCAGGTCATTATCGATCAGCACTTATTACTGGCCGGTAAAGCCAGAATCCCTGCCGCACCGGCAGCGGCGGTGATCGATGAGGCTGGCCAGTTAGCGTATTTTGGCCCTTATAGTGACAGTACTTTCTGTGGCTTAGGTGGCACTGCCTTTGTCGAGCGCGTCGCCGATCTGCTCACCCAGGGACAAACCCCGTCATTGCTTAACACCATGGTGTTCGGCTGTTTTTGTGACTGGGATAAGACATCAAACCATAGCATTTAATTTTCAGGTAATTATCATGAGCAACGAAAACCATTCCTTACAGCGCTTTTACGCGCAATCAGACCGCATGATGATTGCTATCATTTGGGGTCTTTTTGTCTACAGCTTGCTTCTTGCTAACTGGTATAACACCTGGTCTGAAGCCTTTATTATTGGCTTGCCAGCCGCACTGGTGCCGACAGCACTTTATTTTCTGGGTAAAGGCACGCTACTCACACGCTGTGCTGTCGCAGCGTCTTTCATGATCTTCTCTGCGCTGACGATTCATCAGGGACACGGCATGATTGAACTGCATTTTATTATTTTCGTGCTGCTGGCTTTCCTGTTGCAATACAAAGACTGGGTACCCGTCATTGTGGGTGCCTTAGTGATTGCTGTGCACCATCTTAGTTTCAATTTCATTCAGGAAATGGGGATGGGGGTCTATGTTTTCCCCGCCAGAACCGGCATTGATCTGGTTTTGATTCACGCAGCTTTTGTTGTTTTTGAAACCATCGTACTGGTCTACCTGAATTTTAAAGGCGGTAAAGAACTCAAAACATCACTGGAGATTCAGCAAATCGGCTCTCACCTTGCCGTTAAAGACGGCATGATTGATCTGTCTTATCGACAGGAGAATGCGAACAGCCAGTTTGCCCATGATTTTAATAATTTCATGCAACACACCCATAAAACACTAATCGAGGTCATGGGTGCGGCCAGTCAGATATCATCATCGACCGATGAAATGAGTGATATAACCAGTCGTAACCGGGTGTCGATGAATGACCAGCAGTCTCAGATTGAACAGGTAGCCACCGCAATTAATGAGATGACTGCTACGGTTCAGGAAGTGGCCAATAACACTAACGCCGCAGCTGAAGCCGCTGTCAGTGCAGACGATGAGGCCAGCAATGGACATCAAATTGTGAATCAGATGATGTCTTCTATCAGTACACTTGAAAACAAAGTATCCAATGCCGTTCAGGTGATCAGCGAGCTGGAAAAAGACAGCCAAAATATCGGTACGGTGCTGGATGTTATAAAAAGCATTGCCGAACAGACCAACTTACTGGCACTCAATGCCGCCATAGAAGCAGCCCGAGCCGGTGAGCAGGGCCGGGGTTTTGCAGTGGTTGCGGATGAGGTTCGCACTCTGGCCAGCCGCACTCAAAAGTCGACGTCTGAAATCGAAGAAATGATTACCCGCTTACAAAGCGGTAGCCAGAAAGCCGTTCAGGCGATGGAAGAAGGCCGTCAACAAACCGTTAAGACCGTTGAACAAACCTCTGAAGTAAATCAGTCGCTCAATGGCATCGTACAGGCAGTCGGTGTGATTAAGGCAATGAACCAGCAAGTCGCTACCGCCGGTGAGGAGCAAAATGCCGTTGCCAATGAAATTAACCAGAGCATTTCTCATATCAGCCACAGTGCGCAAAGCAGTTCAGAAGCAGCAGATATCACCGCAAATGCCTCGTCGGTACTGGCCAGCCTGGGAAGACAACTACAAGAGCAAACCCGTTTCTTTAAGGTTTAAACTCATCAGCGGCCCAGCCGCCCCCACCGGGGGTTTCTATTCTCAGCCTGTCGCCAACTGTCACCTCACAATTCACTTTGGCGACGATGGGCTTGTCATTTAATCTGTTTTTACCCGCATGACCGGGCCGGGCATTAATACCCCATGGCTGGGTACTTCTGCGCTCTGTTAACAGCGTAAACTGCGCCGGCTGTAAAAACTCAAACTCGCGGATAATGCCATCACCGCCGCTGTGTTCACCTTCACCGCCTGAACCCTGTCTAATCTCATAGCGATGAACACGCAGCGGGTAGTGCTTTTCTAATACTTCTATCGGTGTGTTTAAGGTATTGGTCATATGCGTTTGCACGGCACTTAAGCCGGCATTTTTTGCCCCGGCTCCCATGCCACCACCAATGGTTTCATAATAGCTCCACGACGCTTGCTGCTCATTACCGGCAAAACCCATCGCCAGATTATTCATACTACCCTGACTGGCAGCGGGTATTAATGCCGGCACCGCCTGCGCTAACGCCCCCATCACCACATCCACAATTCGGCTACTGGTTTCCACATTGCCGGCGGCCACTGCCGCAGGGTATCTTGCATTTAATAAGCAGCCCTCAGGCGCAGTGAATTTAATGGCCTCAAAGCTGCCGGCACAGGCAGGAGTCTGCGCCGGCATCAGGCAGCGAAACACATAGAACACGGCTGCAGCCACCACCGACAACGGGCAGTTAATATTGCCGTGAACTTGCTGCGCTGTACCGGAAAAATCAGCCAGCAACTGTCCAGACTGCACTCTTAACGTCACCTTGATAGCAATGTTCTGCTGCCCCTGACCATCATCATCCATCCAGTCGGTGAACTGATAAACACCATCAGGGATGGTTTTTAATGCTTCACGGGCAATACTGGCGGCATAGTCATTAAGTGCTTGTAGTGCCGCCACATAGCGTTCAAACCCGAGCGACTGAACCAGTAATTGCAAACGTTCCAGCCCGCGCCGGTTAGCACCGATCTGAGCATTGAAGTCGCCCAGCGACTCATCGGTGTTTTTCAGCTTAGCTAATAAAGCGGCCATTACAGACTGGTCCAGCTGACCAGCTTTGATCAGTTTGGTGGGCGCAATGACCACACCCTCTTGCAGCAGACTAGAGGAAACCGGCATGGAGCCCGGACTTTCTGCACCAATATCAGCATGATGAGCCCGGTTTACCACAAACCCCGCCAGTTTCTGACTGATAAACAACGGTGCGATTATGGTTACATCCGGCAGATGAGTACCTCCCAGATACGGGTCATTTAGCATCACCATATCCCCTTCATGCCAGTCAATAGCCGACACAACATCAGCCATGGCATAAGCCATACTGCCCAAATGGACAGGTATATGTGCGGCCTGAGCACACAATTTGCCTTCCGCGTTGAAAATAGCACAGGAGAAATCCAGCCGGTCTTTAATATTGGGGGAAAAGGCAACACGTTGCAGTACCGCCCCCATTTCATCGCAAACAGAGGATATTCGGCTGGAAAACAGACTTAATTCAATATTATCCATAGTTTTTATAGGTTAAATACATTGATGCTGATTATATCAGAGCGACTTAACTGATTTTTTTAAATATAAGCATAAATGATGATTGCATTCACCAACAGTCTGACCTACCCTAATGCCGACTAAAAGAATCAACTATTAACCCCTGGGGAATTCAAATGAATCCATTACTTTCTGTAAAAGGCACTATTATCAGCGGTTTTGTACTCGCTGCTATTAGTATTGCTGTATTAGGCGGCGGTGAACTTAATATTGCTGCATTAACAACATGGTTACATGTGATCGCTGGTGTTATCTGGATCGGCTTACTGTATTACTTTAACTTTATACAGGTGCCCGGTGTAGGCGTTGCACTGGCTGACACTGATGGCCCCGGTCCTGCTGCCATTAATAAATACATTGCACCACGCGCTTTATTCTGGTTCCGTTGGGCGGCACTTGCTACCTGGATAACAGGTGTTGGTGCACTGCAAGGCACTGGCGGCATAATGGCGGCATTTACCTTTGCTGAAGGCTCACAAGTCATTGGTCTTGGCGCATGGTTAGGTACTATTATGTTGCTAAATGTCTGGGGACTGATCTGGCCTAACCAGAAGAAAATCCTGGGTCTGGACGGCAAAGAGCACAGCGCGGATGTTATCGCGGCTGCAAAGAAAACTGCCCTGATGGCTTCACGTACAAACGTTGTTTTGTCTATTCCAATGCTGATGTGCATGACTGCATTCGGACATGGCGGAATGCCTTTCTAAGCATCGTACCTAATGCTTAATAAAACGGCGGTTTTTACCGCCGTTTTTTTTGCCTGAAAACCTTAGCCTGTACGGATTTTTTACTACTCTGTAACCTGCGATTTTATTTTGTTGATCTATACTCTATAAGCTCAAACATAAAAACCTTACTAACCACAGGCCAATCAATGAAAGTTAAACTGTTCTTGCTGTTCATGGTTACAGTATTATTCTCTGCGTCAATATCGGCTCTGGCTGAGACAGTCTATACTTTTGGTGTTGTGCCTCAATTTGAAATAACAAAGCTCAGCAAAATCTGGAATCCCGTGCTGCAGAAATTGCAGGAAGAAACAGGGCTGAAATTCAAGTTAGCAGGTGCGCCTACCATCTCTGCTTTCGAGAAAGAGTTTCTCAGCGGCCAGTTCGACTTTGCTTACATGAACCCTTTTCATTTATTAATTGCTAACGAATCACACGGATATACCCCTTTAGTCAGAGATCACGGTAAAAAACTGCAAGGTATTCTGGTGGTGCGAAACGACAGTAAAATCAGCTCTGTTAAAGATCTGGACAATCAAACACTGGCCTTTCCTTCACCTAATGCACTGGGTGCATCGATGCAAATGAGGGCGGAATTACATGACAAATTCAAGCTCAACATAAACCCTAAATATGTTAAAACCCACGACTCTGTTTACCTGAATGTTTATTTAAAACAGGCAGCAGCAGGTGGTGGCGTGAGCAAAACTTTGCTCAAACAAAATAAAAGACTACGCGACAGCATGAGGATCATCCATAAGACCATACCTGTTGCACCACATCCTGTAGCGGTTCACCCGAGAGTAAAGCAATCAGATCGTGAAAAAGTACTGGCAGCGTTTATTAAGATATCAAAAACAGCCGAAGGTCAGGCACTGCTGGCACAAATTCCGATAAAACAGCTAGGCAAAGCCAGTATGTCAGACTACCAAGAGCTCAAGGGGATGAACTTGAAACGCTTTTATGTAGCACAGTAGATATTTATTATGAGTTTACGCTTTAAATTACTGCTACCGATGCTGATCGGAGCCATTCTTTTTGCCGGCTTCATTCATTTTATTTGGGCGGCTAAACAGAAACAGGAACAAATTGAGTCGCTTAAAGAGACCCATATTGATTTCTTAAAAACAATTGAACCCGAAATCAAACGCGGCCTGATCAGCAATGACCTGGCAACACTCAATGAGTTCCTTGATGAGCAGATGCGTATTCATCATAAAAACTGGCGGGAGATCACTCTTGTCCTGCGTAATAATGACCGAATTTATCCAGTTTTTGATTACCAGGAGCCGCAAGGCAATCATATCTTTAAGCTCAAACATGACATTATCGAAGACTATAAAGTAAAACTCGGCACGCTGGTCCTGTTCCTTGACTGGAGCACTGAGTATCAGAAAATCATCAATCACACACGCCAAGTTGAAATTGTTTTACTGTTCATATTAGTCACTATTATGCTCACGGGTGCTTTTCTACAGAACAGAATGATTCTGGCACCCATCATAAAATTAAAACAAGCTGTGAATCGCTTCCAGCAAGGCGATTATGACATTGAACTAACATCAGAGCGTACAGACGAAATCGGTGAACTCATTGTTAATTTTGAACTGATGCGGGCTCAACGGCGGATCAGTGAAGAGTCACTACGCATTGCAGCCACCGCTTTTGACATCCATGAAGGCATTATTATTACCGATAAACATCAAAACATGATCAGGGTTAACAAGGCTTTTAGCTGCATAACTGGTTACTCCGAAAAAGAAGTCGTAGGGAAAAACCCTAAAATACTTCACTCAGGTAAACATGAGACAGCATTTTTCAGGGATATGTGGACTGATATCGAGACAAAAGGTCAGTGGAGCGGTGTGATATGGAACAAACGCAAGAACAATGAAGTTTTTCCACAAAACACCAGCATTACAGCAGTAAAGGATACCTTCGGAAACACAACGCATTACGTTGGTAGTTTTCAGGATATTTCTGAAACCAAAAAGTTCCAGAATGAGCTTAAACAAAAAGCCAAAGAGCTTGAGTTAGCCCGTGATAAAGCTGAAGTGGCCTCTCAGGCAAAGTCTGATTTTTTAGCGACCATGAGTCATGAAATTCGTACCCCGATGAATGGGGTATTAGGCATGGCCCAGTTACTCGCTGACACAGAATTAAATGAGCAGCAGACTGAATACCTGAACACTATCCAGCTGTCCGCTCAGAACTTACTGACGATTATCAACGACATCCTTGATTTCTCTAAAATTGAAGCCAAAAAAATGGAACTTGAACTGGTCGCTTTCAACTTGCATGATTGCTGCTTCGATGTCACTAAACTACTGAGCAGTAAAGCCCGTGAAAAAGGCCTCGATTTATTATTTAATCTTTCGGCTGACTGCCCGGCATATGTTATCGGTGATCCGGGAAGATTACGACAGGTATTACTAAACATGCTTGGCAATGCCATCAAGTTTACAAAAACAGGTCACATCTTACTTGAAATAACCTGTCAAAATAAAACCGGTATTTCTGCTGATATACGCTTCGCGATTTCTGATACAGGGGTCGGCATTCCTGAAGAACAGCAGGATCAGTTATTCCATGCCTTTACCCAGGCAGACACCTCTACAACCCGTAACTACGGTGGTACGGGTTTAGGTTTGAGTATTTCCCGACAACTGATTGAATTAATGGGCAGTAAGATAAACCTTAAAAGCGAACCCGGTAGAGGTTCTGAATTCTCCTTTGAAATTACCCTGCCCACTACATCCTGCCCTGACACTACCCCCACGTACGATGTAACAGGTCTCAATTTACTGATTGTTGATGACAATGCGACCAACCTGAGAATTCTTCTCGAACAGACCTCGACTGCCGGCATTAACACAACAACAGCCACTGCTGCTGAGCAGGCACTGAAAATTCTCGAGCAGTCTGTAGCCTCTGACAATCTCTTTGATGCCGTTATTCTTGATTTTTGTATGCCATCAATGGATGGTGCAGAGCTTGGCAAGGCGATTCTGGACAACCCGAATACTGCTGCTTTACCACTGATACTTTTAACCTCTGCGGGCAGCAATGGAGATATACTACGTTTTCAGCAATTAGGTTTCTCTGGTTATTTAACAAAACCCGTCACCGCCCGGGTGATTCTGGAAATGATTTCTGCCGTCACCCATCAACAGGCAAAAACAGGCCCGATACTCACATCACACTCGGTGAATGCATCCGCTTCCGCCATGACGAACAGTGAAAACACTATATCCTCTCAGCGCTTCAGTCAGGCCAAAGTGCTTTTAGCGGAAGACGACCCGATCAATCAGAAAGTCACAACCGGCTTATTAAAAAAGCTTGGTATTACTGCTGATCTGGCCGTTAATGGCCTTGAAGTGCTTGAAAAAGTTAAAACCAAAAACTATGACTTAATACTGATGGACTGTTTAATGCCTAAAATGGATGGTTTTCAGGCCACGCGTCAACTACGCGATAATTTAAACAGCCGAGACATTCCTGTCATCGCCTTGACAGCCAATGCACAAAAATCCGACCGTGACCGCTGCATTGAAAGCGGCATGGATGATTTCTTATCCAAGCCCTTTAACTTCTCTGGCCTGATCAGCATGCTTAATCGCTGGTTACCAGAAACAACCGGCCGCTCAGAAATAGCAGCAGCCTCCACAAATTGTTCAACAATGAATTTTATGGTTTATGAAGAACTCAAAACCTTACTGCCTGACACCTTTGAGAACATCATCAATACATTTCTACATGAAACCCCGGCCAACATCCAGAAAATCATTGAGCATTCTGAGCAACAGCAATTTGAAGAAGTCTCTCGCCTTAGTCGCAGCCTAAAATCCAGTTGTGCCAGTGTAGGAGCCACCTCATTATCACAATGTGCCTCGGCACTTGAAAGCGCGATCGTAAAAAGTGACAGGCGAGCTATCGGCGCGCTTGCAACAGAGTTAAACAGTCTCTTTATAGTCACGCAGCAATCTATTCAAAACCACCACGCAGCAAATACCTAAAGCCACGCAGATTTAGCTGTATCTCACGCATGATTGATATAACAGCAGTATCGGGTATAATCGACTGTTTTCCGGTGGCTTTTGCTACCGTTTTTCGTTTTTGCCTGACAGATTTTCAGGCATGAAAGCAGCACGGAGCGGGTCTATGACTGGCAATGAATACCTGATGAAGAATTATGCGCCTATGTCGGTTACCTTTGAAAAAGGTAATGGTGCATTACTGTGGGATAACAATGGTAACGAATACCTGGATGCACTCTGCGGCATTGCGGTTACCAGCCTCGGCCATAATCACCCGGCCGTTACCCGCGCCATCCAGTCACAGGCTGAGCAGCTGCTTCATACCTCCAACCTTTATTCAATTGAACGCCAGCAAACACTGGCTAAATTATTATGCGAAAAAGCCGGCATGGATAAGGTGTTTTTTGCCAATTCCGGTGCCGAAGCCAATGAGGCGGCCATTAAACTGGCACGCCTGTACGGTCACAGCAAACAAATTGATAACCCACAGATTATCGTCATGGAACACAGTTTTCATGGCCGTACCCTTGCCACTCTTTCGGCCACCGGTAACCGCAAAGTACAGGCCGGTTTTGAACCGCTGGTGCAGGGTTTTATTCGCGCTCCTTATAACGACATTCAGGCCGTGATGAACATTGCGAAAAACAATAGCAATGTAGTGGCTATCTTACTTGAGCCAGTACAAGGTGAAGGAGGCGTGCATATCCCCGACGCGCACTACCTTGAACAAATTCGTGACATCTGCGATAGCAATGACTGGCTAATGATGCTGGATGAAATACAAACCGGTATGGGTCGTACCGGCAAATGGTTTGCCTATCAGCACAGTACGATCAAACCGGATGTCATCTCCTCGGCTAAAGCCCTGGGCAATGGCGTTCCTATTGGAGCCTGTCTGGCTCATGGCACAGCAGCGGATCTCTTTCACCCCGGCAATCACGGTTCAACGTTTGGCGGTAACCCGCTGGCTTGCGCAGCGGCGATTGCCGTTATAGAAAGTATTGAGAGTGAAGACTTGTTAGCTCGCTGTTCAGCGCTCAGTCGGATGATAATGGAACAATTTAATAGCCAGCTTGCAGACCAGCCGGGCGTTAAAGAGATCCGCGCGGCAGGCTTATTAATCGGCATCGAGCTAACTGAAGATTGTAGCGAACTGGTAGCTAAAGCACTTGAAAAAGGCCTTTTAATTAATGTGACTGCCGCTAATGTTATCCGCTTACTGCCGCCTTTTATCATGACCGATGCACAAGCCTCAAAGCTGGTATCAATCACCAGCCTTCTGATTAAAGACTTTTTAAGTCAAAAACAAACCGCCTGAGCGGAGACTATACAATGACAAAAAGACATTTCCTTAGCCTGATGGATTTAAGCCGTGATGAATTAAAAACACTGCTGAGCCGTGGTATTGAACTTAAAAAAATGCAGCACGCCGGTGAAATTTTTGAACCGTTAAAAAACAAAGTTCTGGCGATGATTTTTGATAAGTCATCCACCCGTACCCGCGTTTCATTCGAAACCGGTATGGCACAGTTTGGCGGCCATGCGGTTTTTCTTTCTCCGCGCGACACTCAGCTTGGTCGTGGTGAGCCCATCGAAGATACCGCCCGTGTTATTTCCAGCATGGTCGATGCTATTATGGTGCGTACATTTTCACATGAGTCATTAGAAACACTGGCTGAGTATTCGTCTGTGCCGGTGATCAATGGTCTCACCGATTTTGTTCATCCGTGCCAGTTACTGGCCGACATGCAGTGTTACATCGAACACCGCGGCAGCATTGAAGGTCGTACCGTAACCTATATTGGCGATGGTAATAACATGTGCCACTCCTACATCAATGCAGCGCGACAACTTGACTTCAAACTCAATGTTGCCTGCCCTAAAGGTTATGAGCCGGATGCTGAGCTGATTAAATTGGCCGGTGACTGCGTAAGCATTACCGATGACCCGGTGGCCGCTTCAGAAAACAGCGACTTACTGGTAACAGATGTCTGGGCCAGCATGGGCCAGGAAGAAGAACAGAAGATTCGTGAAAAAGCGTTTGCTAATTTCCAGATCAATGAAAAACTGATGAAGCATGCCAACTCAGATGCTTTATTTATGCATTGTCTGCCGGCACACCGCGGCGAGGAAGTGTCGGCAGGGGTTATTGACGGCCCTCAAAGCGTGGTCTGGGATGAGGCTGAGAACAGGCTTCATGCACAAAAAGCGCTGCTGGAATTTTTAATGGCATAACCGTTTTTTTCACAGGCTATATGTGTACATGCTCAAACCTTTATCCGCCGATTTGTTTTTTGCCGCACTGTTATTGACTACAGTCTCTGGCTCAATACAGGCCGCAAATAGTGAGTACAGCGATTTATGGGGCATGTGTTCCGACAGCCGTTCGGTGTTTAATACCGTCCCCGTTTTACCCGATATTTCCGACCCGGATCAGATTGACCTGAGCGCCCGCTCTATTCAGTCACTTAAAGACGGCTCCACTTTATTTAAAGATAATGTCCTGCTTGAAAAACAGGGTTTTCGTCTCAGCACCGACTCACTCACTTATAATAAAAATGAAGCGACGCTTTTTTTAGACGCTCCGTCGCATATAGAAAGTGAAAAATTGTCATTTAGCAGTGAATCCGGGCAGATCAACAACAACAGCGAAACCAGCTCGTTTAACAATGTTAAATTTGTTATTTTATCTAATCACATGCAAGGTTCATCGCCGTACATCAATCTGACTGGTAAAGACACGACATTTTTTAGCAATGTTAGCTTTTCATCCTGTGAACCAGACAATGAAACCTGGACATTCAGCGCAGATAATCTTGAACTTGATCATAACGATGAGTCGGGTTCGGCCCGCCACATTGTCATCCGCATAAAAGAGCTGCCGATTTTCTACCTGCCGTATATTTCTTTCCCGCTGGGCGACCGACGACGTTCCGGTATTCTGGTTCCTGAAATCAGCTTTTCCAGCGGCATTAACGGTAATACATTCAGCCTGCCTTATTACTGGAATATTGCCGCCAACCAGGACGCGACGATCACCCCGACATATATCGAGAAACGTGGTCTGTTAGTCAATAACAACTACCGCTACCTGACTGCCAGCAGTGAGGGTGAAATTGAGCTGGATTTCATCAGCGGCGATCAGCTAAGCGGAGAAGATCGCTACTACAACCGCTTTATAAATCACAGTAAGTTAACCGAACAGCTAAGTTTCAACATCAATAGCAGCGCTACTTCAGACAGCCATTACCTGACTGACTTTGGCCAGAGCCAGTCTGTAATCAGTGTAAGTCATTTACAGCAAGCACTTGATTTACAATTTCGCAGCGGCAACTGGCGCAGCAAACTACTGCAACAACAATTTCAGACCATCGATGATGCGATTGCAGCTGACGCCAGACCTTATCGGCGTGAGCCACAGCTAACGATTAATGGTAGTGAAGCGATTGCTAACTCAGGCCTTAAATTTAATCTTGCTGCAGAATGGGTTAATTTTACTCACCCGACTGACAGTAAAGCCAACGGTAACCGCAGCGATATCTACCCCAGCCTTAGCTGGCCACAGCAGGCCAGCAGCTGGTTCTTTAAACCGTCCATTGGCCAGCGACTGACGGCCTATGATATCAATGACGGTAACGGCACAGCACTGGACATCAGTGACCGCAATCTTTCCGTTTTTCAGCTAGACAGCGGTTTGTTTTTTGAACGCCGCTTAGCACAAGAATACACCCAGACACTGGAGCCCAGACTTTATTACCTGAATGTGCCAGCCGTTGATCAGTCTGCTACTCCTTTATTTGACAGTGCTGAGCCGGACTTCAGTTTTGCTCAGTTATTTCGTGAGAATCGTTTTACAGGCAGCGACCGGGTAGCAGACGCTAATCAGCTGAGCGCCGCTCTCAGCAGCCGGATTATTAATAATGATAATGGTAATGAACTCTTTTCTGCCAGTATCGGTCAAATATTTTATTTTGATGACCGGCAAGTATCGCTAACTGGCAGCAGCACACAGACAGCCACAAAATCGGATATCGCTGCTGAATTTAAGATTCACAAACAAGACTGGTCTTATCGCTTATCGGTACTACAGGACATTGAAAACAAAGAGCTTTCTAAAGGCAGCTTTCGTTATCAATATCAAACTGATAACCGGCATATTTTTAACCTGGCTTATCGTTACCGGCGTGATGCAAACCCTGATGATGCCATTGATCAGACTGATATTTCTGCGAAGTGGCCGGTTTCCGATCACTGGTCAGGGCTGGCCCGCTGGAACTATTCACACAAAGACAAACAGGATCTGGCCAGTATTATTGGGCTGGAATATAACAGCTGTTGCTGGGCCTTTAGAATTATTGCCAGAGGCCAGCTAATACAGGATGAGAACAATCAGGATATATTTGATCGCTCCGTCATGGTCAGCCTTATCTTAAAGGGCTTCTCTAGCTTTGGCAGAGCCAATGAAGAACTGGAACGTGCTATCCTTGGGTTTCATCCTGAGTAATGATTTGCGGCCTTAATTAAACGTTTAATACCACAGGCTGCTTTTAATTTTCATAACAAAATATGTAAGAGTATATTTTATGCGTGCAACACAACTTTTATTCAACCTGCTATTTCTCTGCTCATTATTAAGCGTTAGTACAACCGGCAGCGCAGTGGAATCACTGGATACTATTCTGGTTGAAATCAATAATCAGATTATCACTGAGTCTGAGTTACAAAAGCGCATCACTGAGCTGCGCAAGCAAATTTTACGCAGCAAAAAAAGCGCTCCCAGCAGAAGCCAGCTGCGGGCAAAAGTTCTTGACCGCATGGTTCTTGATGCCTTACAAATTGAGCGAGCCAGTCAGTACGGCATTAACCTTAAAGATGCTGAATTAAACAGCCGAATTGAAAACATTGCCAGACAAAATAAAATATCAGTGAGCGGCTTACGCAACCAGCTCATCAAAGAAGGTGTCAGCTTTGACGACTTCAGAGAACAGGTAAAACGTGCCACGATCATTGCGCGCGTGCAAAAAGCACTTGTCTTTGATGACATCAAAGTATCGGACAGTGAAATCAAACAGTTTTTGCAGCGACAGAAAAAAGCCGGTGACAAAGACAGTCGCTACCACCTCTCACGCATTTTGATTTCTGTGCCTGAAGATGTCGACAGCAATGTTTTACAACAGGCCCGTAAAAAAGCCGAGACTGTGCTTGCCAGACTAAAAAATGGTGAAGCCTTTGACAAGCTGGCGATTGAATTATCTAACGGTCAGAAGGCACTTGAAGGCGGTGATCTCGGCTGGCGCGCCGCTACTGAATTACCCTCACTGTATGTTGCAACAGTGAACAAATTAAAAGCAGGTGATGTCAGTGATATCATTCATACTCCCTCCGGTTTTCATATTCTAAAATTTCACGCCAGTGAAAACAGCAAACGGGTGATTATTGAAGAAACACTGGCCCGCCACATTCTGATTAAAGTCGATGAATTAACAAGCGATGAGGCAGCCAGAGAATTACTTGAGTCCGTGCACAAAGAACTTAAAAACGGTGCCGACTTTGAACAAATGGCAAAACAGCATTCGCAGGACACCGCATCAAAAGGTTCCGGCGGCAGTCTGGGCTGGTCAGTACCCGGAGCATTTGTACCACAGTTTGAAGCCGTCATGAAAAGCTTACAAAAGAATCAGATCAGTAATGTTTTCAGGTCACCATTTGGCTGGCATATTGTGCAGGTTCTTGATCGCAGAAAATCAGATAAAACCACATTAATTATTGAAAACAAAGCCTATCAGACGATTGTGGCCTCTAAATCAGACGAAGCACTGGAGCTCTGGCTACGGCGCTTGCGCGATGAAGCCTATATAAAATATCACAATCCAAGCGATGCAGCGGACTAATATAAATGCCTCACTCAATTATTTCCAGGCTGGCCATCACACCGGGAGAACCCGGTGGTATCGGTCCAGACCTTGTATTACAGCTGGCGCTACAGGCACATGACTTTCAGATGGTTGCGATTGCAGATCAGCAAATGCTGCAACAGCGTGCCGCTATACTGGGCATTGATGTTCAGTTCAGCGAATATGACTCTGCCGCCCCGAGAACAAAGCATAAAGCAGGACAGCTCGAAATTTTGCACATTCCACTTGCTTCAAATGCAGAATGTGGTGTGCTCAACCCGGCAAACGCACTGTATATTTTAGAGACCATTCAGCAAGCAACCGAGGGCTGCTTGCACGGTGAATTTGATGCGCTTGTCACCGGCCCTATTCACAAGGGTATTATTAATCAGGCAGGGATTCCGTTTACCGGTCACACAGAATATCTTGCTCAGCAGTGCGGCGGCTGCACCCCGGTGATGATGCTGGCAACTGAAAAAATGCGTGTTGCACTGGTTACCACTCACCTGCCACTTGCCGATGTCAGCAAGGCTATCACTAAAGATGCCCTGGAAAAAGTGATACGTATTCTTGATCATGATTTAAAGCAGCGCTTTGGCCTGACTAATCCGGCCATTTATATTTGTGGACTCAATCCTCATGCCGGTGAAAATGGCTATATGGGCAGGGAAGAGATTGATACCATTCAACCGGTTATTCTTCAGTTACAGCAGCAGGGACTGAACCTGTCGGATGCTTTGCCCGCCGACACCTTATTCACAGAGCGGCATTTAAAACATGCCGATGCAATTCTGGCTATGTATCACGATCAGGGCCTGCCAGTGCTAAAGCACAGCGGTTTTGGCAAGGCAGTCAACATCACGCTGGGCTTACCGATTATTCGTACGTCTGTTGATCATGGCACCGCTGTTGAATTATCCGGCACCGGCAAAGCAGATCCCGGCAGTTTTATTTACGCATGTCAGGAAGCTGACCGCATGGCACAACAGAAGATTAAATTATCATGAGCCATCAGGCGAGAAAAAGATTCGGACAAAACTTTCTAATTGACAGTCGCGTCATCGACTTAATCATTCAGTCGATTAACCCAGAAGCCGGTCAGACGCTGGTAGAAATTGGCCCCGGCCTTGGCGCACTGACTCTGCCTTTACTAAAAAAAGCCGGACGGCTTAATGTCATTGAATTAGATCGTGATGTGATCCCGTTACTAAAAGATAAATGTGAAGGCTCAGGTGAGCTGATTGTTCACAATATCGATGTACTTAACTTTGATTTTAATACTCTGGTCGAAGCAGATAGCAAACTCAGACTCATTGGCAATCTGCCCTATAATATCTCTACACCGATTCTGTTTAAATTATTAGAACATGCCGAACATATCCAGGACATGTTCTTTATGCTGCAAAAGGAAGTTGTTAAACGCATGGCAGCCGGGCCGGATTGTGGTGCTTATGGCCGTCTCAGTATCATGCTGCAATATCACTGCAAAGTAACCGAGCTATTTGGCGTGCCACCCGAAGCTTTTGATCCTCAGCCAAAAGTTGACTCCGCTATTATTAACCTGCAGCCAAGACTACCTGAATGCCCGGTTACCAACTACCCGCTACTTGAAACCCTGGTCAGACAGGCATTTAGTACGCGCCGAAAAACCATCCGAAACACACTTAAAACAACCTGCTCGGTCGAAGACCTGCAAGCGGTTGGGATTGATCCCGGGGCGCGGCCGGAAAACATTGCACCTCTGGCTTACTACCAACTGTGTAATTATCTTGATAAAAAATCGCATGAAGCCCAATGACACATAATTTCTTTCTCAACTTAATATCGGTCTTATTCCCAATATTAAGCCTGATTCTTGCGTTTGTACCCGCCGATTTCAATCACTACCTGAACAGCGTTATTCGCTGGTCATACCGCCGCTTTGGTGTCACCAAGGAAAACCAGCGTGAATACATTCTTAACACAGTCGCCTTACGTGCCTTTGGCATTATTGGCCTGCTCTTCAGTTTAGCCATGATTCTGTTAATGTTTTATAAACCCAGTGCCTGATATAATATTTCTAAATCTGCTACGACAACACAGGACAAAACAATGCCGACCGACCCCAAACATGATATTCAGGTCACTGTTCAAAGTTACTACCTAAAAGAACAATCAGATCCTGCTGCCGACCATTACGTTTTTGCCTATACCGTGAATATTCAGAATACCGGCTCGGTTGCTGCCAAACTACTTAGCCGCCACTGGATCATAACTGATGCCGATGGCAAAGCTCAGGAAGTGAAAGGTGAAGGTGTGATCGGAGAACAGCCTCACCTGTCTCCCGGTGAAAGTTTTGAATACACCAGTGGAACCCATATGGAGACACCGGTTGGTAGCATGTATGGCAGTTACCAGATGATTGCTGACGATGGTGTCAACTTTGATGCAGAAATACCGGCCTTTACACTGGCTCTGCCAAAAGCGCTGCACTAACAGCCGGCTCACGCGCAATGTCACTTAAACACTCATACAGTTTACTGGCATACATCTATGACCCGCTGATTCAAAAGGCCACTGCAGTCTGGCGTCAGCGCAGCTTTGCTTATATCGAGCAGGCAACGGATAAAAAAATTCTCATCAACGGTATAGGCAGTGGTCTGGATATCCCCTTTCTGCAGACAGGCTGCCACTATACCGGCACAGACATCACACCGGCTATGCTTAAAAAAGCTCAGCGACGTGCTGACAGCAGCCCCTGCTCAATCACATTAGAGCAAGCCGACAGCATGGCGTTACCATTTGCAGATAACAGTTTTGATGTCGTTATCATGCACCTGTTCCTCGCTGTTGTACCCGAACCGGAAAAAGCACTGAGCGAAGCATCACGTGTGCTAAAACCTGGCGGCAGAATTCATATCTTTGACAAATTTTTAAAGCCCGGTGAATTCGCGCCGGTACGCCGGTTTATTAACCTGTTCAGCAGACACATTGCCAGTCGCACAGATGTGATTTTTGAAACGCTGTTAAATTCACGGCAAGATCTGATGCTGGTGCATGAAGAACCGGCACTGGCCAATGGCTGGTTTCGGTTTATACTCGTTGAAAAACACCAGGAACAGGGATAACAAATGGCAACTTATGCCATCGGCGATGTACAGGGCTGCTTTGATGACCTGTTACGGTTGCTGGATAAAATCAACTTTGACAGTACATCCGATACGCTCTGGTTTTGTGGCGACATTATTAATCGCGGTCCGAAATCATTAGATACCATTCGTTTTATTAAACAGCTAAACACTGCAGCCATTACTGTTCTTGGTAATCATGACTTACATTTTCTTGCCGTCGCATACCTCTCCACAAAACCTGCAAAGTACGATACCTTTTCCGACATTCTGCAGGCCAATGATCTCAGCGAACTGGTTGACTGGCTGCGGTTTCAAAAACTTTTCCATTACGACCCTGACCTTAACATCTCTATGGTACATGCCGGCCTGCCTGTCGAATGGTCTATTCAACAGGCACAACAATACTCACAGGAAATAGAAAGCGTTTTACAGCAGGATAAACCGCAGGAGTTTTTCAGGCACATGTACGGTAACTATCCTCCAAAATGGAGTGATGATTTGCAGGGATGGGATCGTTATCGCTTTATCACCAACGTCTTTACCCGCATGCGTTTTTGTCGAAGAAATGGCCAGCCTGATTATAAATTCAAAGGTAATGTCGGCAGTCAGCCTGAAGATTTAGTACCCTGGTTTTTGGTAACAGAACGTGAAAGCAAAAATGATGACATCATATTTGGCCACTGGTCGACCTTATCAAATATTAAGCAGCCGCATATTTATCCGATTGATACCGGCTGTTTATGGCAGGGTAAATTAAGCGCTTTAAAAATCAGCCCTGACAGACAGCTAACACAAATAGACTGTTCTGACGGCATTTCCCCTTTTTAGTTTATTTTTCCAGTTGTTTATGTACTTCTGCTGGTTACGATGAAGTATTGAAGGCTTTATGTAATGACTCTTTCCGGTACTCATCAGGCAGCTCAGAAACACCCCGCATATCAGCATTATCACTGATCAACTGTACTTTATCTTGGGATAGTTTTGTAGCATATACTGTCAGTTCGCAATTGATTGCGTGCCAGCAATCAGCCTGCCGTATTTCAAATATACAATCCAGATAGAGGTATCTCCGATATTTATCTCCTTTGTGATTGGGACAAACTTTATACAATACTAAACCTGGCTTTAGCTAAAAATCTGATACTCTTATCTTCTCTTCAGGATATGTATTAGCCACTGTTGCAGTAAAAATAGGAATCGCAGACTTTGTTTGAATACTGATATGGTGTAACCATAGTTTTAATGAATCAGAAGATACTAACTTCAAAGCCTGCCCGATCTGAGTTGCAAGAGGTGTTCACAGAGCCAAATAATTCATAAAATACTATTTCTGATTTATCAACGCTGCAGAATAAGGCCTGCTATTTGTTGGTAATTTTTATCTGTTAATCACTCATATAGTATAGTAGCGTTAGTTATAGTTCTTTTCGCTGCATCACAAGAAAACTATAATCGGCTTCATTTTTATCATCAGCTTTGTGATCTTCTTTTTCTAATTGCTGCCACTGTCTGAGGTCAATATCTGGAAACCAGGCATCCCCCTCAAACTCAGACTGCACCAAAGTCAGGTATATACGATCCGCCCTTTCCAGAAACTGTTGATAAATATTTGCACCACCTATTATCATTATTTCTTCAGCATCCGCAGCCAGCTCAAGCGCCTGCTCTGTCGACCAGGCAATATCACAGCCCTCGGCACTAAAGCTTTTATCACGGGTGATAATAATATTCTGTCGGCCCGGTAATGGACGGCCAATCGATTCAAATGTTTTTCTTCCCATAACAATGGGTTTAGACATGGTTATTTTTTTAAAGAACTGTAAGTCAGCCGGAATTTTCCATGGCAGAGCATTATCTTTACCAATCAGACGATTTTGGTCCATTGCAGTGATAATTGAGATAGTCATATTTTTAAACTGAAAACGGGTAAGCTATCGGTTCATGATGCTGATAACCCGTCACTTCAAAGTCATCCATCGTCACCCATGTTTCAAGATCTTCCAGAGATTTGATATCTGGATTGATATTTAGCTGCGGTGATGCGAATGGCTCACGTTTTAACTGTACGTCTCGCATTAACTCAAGCTGGTCTTCATAGATATGTGCGTTAATAATTTTATGGTAAGCCAGACCCGCTTTCTTGCCGGTGATCTGCGCCATAATTTTCAGGAAAAAGAAAACCTGCAACTGATTAAAATTCTGACCTAAAGGTACGTCACACGAACGCTGGTAAGACGTTAAGTAAAGCGTATCACCAAGCAGAGAAAAAGTATGTGTATGCATACAAGGTCGCAGGCAACCCATATGAAATTCACCGGGGTTGTAAAAACTTAAAATTTCCCCCCGGTCATCAATGCCTTTGCTGAGGTTATCGACTATCTTACGCAACTGATCAACATTCCCCCCGTCGGGCTTTTTCCAGCTTCGTCCCTGCACACCATAAACGCGTCCCATATCATCCTCACCCTTACGATATGAATTGTTTAACCAGGCACTGTTCTCATTGGCATTGGCATCCCAGGTTTTTGTACCCAGTGCACGAAAATCTGCGGCACTATCGTAACCACGAATATAACCAAGAAATTCGGCTATGGCCGATTTCCAGTAACTCTTGCGGGTGGTCACTAGCGGGAATTCATTAGCAGCGACATTATAAGTTAAATCAGCATTAATGACGGTAAGACACCTTTTACCAGTGCGGTCATTTTCTATCCAGTAACCTTCATTTATGATCCGCTTACATAAATCCAGATATTGTTTCATGAAGACCGGCCCTGTTTTCTATAGGCTAACAGCAGAATCGTCATGCCGGCGATAATCATTGGTATTGATAAAACCTGACCCTGACTCATCCAGTCAAAAGCAACAAATCCCATGTGTGCATCAGGCTCTCTGAAAAACTCTGTTGTAAAACGGAAACATCCATAGGCTAATAAAAAAAGCCCCGAAACAGCCATGCGTGGTTTTTTAGATGAAGAAAACAGCCATAGAATAATAAATAATAACAGCCCCTCAGTCAGTGCCTGATACAGGGAGGACGGGTGTCTTGCAAGATTATCAATATGTGGATAAACAAATGCCCATGGCAGGTCTGGATCTGCAACTCGCCCCGGCAGTTCCGCATTTATAAAATTACCCATCCTTCCCGCCATTAAACCAGGTGGTGCTAAAGGCAGCATAAAATCAGTAATATCAAAATACTGTTTGTTATACTTTCTAGCAAACAGAACCAGTGCTGCCATTACGCCAAGAGCACCACCATGAAATGACATACCGCCTTGCCATACCTTAAATAAAATCACAGGATTATCGATAAAAGCCGAGAAATTATAAAACAGTATATAGCCAATTCGCGCACCTAATATCAAACCCACAGCACCAAAAAACACAAGATCTTCGACCTGCTGCTTAGTCCAGCCGGAATCAGCTTGCTTCGCGCGGTGCATTCCTAATATCCAGACTAAAGCAAAGCCTGTTAAGTACATCAGTCCATACCAGTGGATAGTGACTGGACCAAAGCTAATAGCAACCGGGTCAATTTCTGGGTATACAATCATTTAATTCATAACTCAAAATAAAGAGCGTCTAATTAGAGCATATCTCACTCTAAAACACATCAATAAACAAACAAACACTATCATTCCGTGGACAGAAAATTAAAAATATAACCTTATAAATCAATCAGATAATAGCGATTGAATGAGAACACATAAAGAAAACAGATCTTTTTTAACAATTTATTATCTAACTCGTATTTTATTCATTAAGAGAATAGATCAGATTAGCCGCAGTCAGTGCACAGCGGTGCTTCGGGTACCAACTTGAGACGATCTGTTTATTCCCAATTTTTTGTTTAACAACTTCGAGAGAATATTTGCCCGTTACCCCATCCATATCTTGTTGTGCTTTTTCTCTTGCTTTGAAAAGTGCCATCTGAATCCTGCTATATACATTAACAGCTCCGTCACCGGATGTTTCAATCGCAAGAAAAGCTGCTTGAGGATATTTTCCTGTGACCAGTGCCTGCACACCATCAGACACGCCCGATGAGGGCATACAGCCGAATGGTTTTACACTTAAAACCAGATGTGACTTTTTGTATTTAACCGCCTGAATTAATTTGCCGACTTCCATATGACCTTCACCACCACGCAACTCATTCGGATAGTATTCATGACTGTCTGCTGCCAGTGACTGCATATCCGCCAGATGATAATCATTTAAACCGATCGCATTGGCATAACGTTTAAACCATATTGTCATCACAAGCTCAGCCAGTTTTAACAAGACTAATTTTTTACGTAACTTCAGTTTCTGCTGCCACTTTAATCCAAGCTTTAGCTGTTGGCTGATATCATAACCGACCGACCAGATCATGTATAATGTCCAGTTCGTTACCGGTTGTATATCGACTTCAGCACCTTCTTTCTCGAGAAATTTTTGCAGATGATAATTACCATCACCCTCGGTTGTCATTGCCCAAAACTCACCAATAACAGATACCTTGGGTTTCACCTGTAATCTGGCCAGTGGCACGACATCAAGCAGGCGCTTGCTTTCATGTAAGGCAGGAATCACAGTTTTATTGGCTAGTAATCTATTTACTATTAACTGCCGGCACTCAAGCAACACCTTATCAACCTGCCCTTTATTAACTTCGTACGGGCGCATACGATAACCCAGCAAATTAACCACATCACCTAAAATAATGGCATTAAACATAGCTTTAAAAAATCTTCTGTTAAAGTCCAGCCCGAGCTTCTCTCCGCCCTGATTAATGCCACCTTTACTTTCAAACAACAGTATTCTGAAACCTTCAAAACCGGCATCTCTTAATGCTTTTCTGTATTCCGTCACATACAGACCAAAACGACATGGCCCACAGGCACCTGCTGTCGTGAATATATATTTTTCAATGATGGTCTGTGTACTCAGGCCCTGCTGGTCACGCAAATACATAAGGTATTTAAGCAGATTACCCACGGTAAAATAAGTCGGGTTACACTGTCCACGATTACCGAATTCTTTGCCGATTTGCATAGCATCATTATCCGGGCAATCAAGTGCTTTGAATTTATAACCCAGCCCCTCACAGGCTGCCTGAATAAATACATCCTGCATTAAAGTCAATCCACCAAACAGTACGGTAGTGGTCTCACGCTGGCTTTTATTGAATTCTCTCGGGTTTTTATCAATCCATTGATTACTTACCTTTGGCTCTATATTTAACGCGAGCGACTGTTCTTTTTCATATGCCCGAACTTCCTTTTCTACCGTATCAAAATCAATCTGAAATACATTATTGTTTTTCATTTTACGCCCTGAGTCCGCTTCAGTTTATCCTGTCTGAAACCATTACCTATATGTTGATTATCATTAGAACCAAAATTATCTTTATTATTTCTTTGCTGAAAACCTGCATTAAAATGGACCGTGACTGTGGCTTCATCTGTAGCAATAGGTTTTTCAGTCAAGACATCATCTTTATCGGCAGACTCCTGTAAGTACCGTTGATACTGCTTGTCAATTTGCAACCATTTTTCTTTATCATCATTCATTAACACATCATCAAATTTTTTGATGTGGTGTTGCAGCAGTTCAATTCTCTTCTTCTTAACTCTTTTTTCCAGTTCATTAATTTTTTTCAGCTGGTCATTCAGTTTTTCCTGATACCTTTGCAGCGTGTAGGCATACGTTTTCACCCGTATTTTTATACTGCCTGCCGGCTTATTTGCATCAATATCATGCATTGCCATATAAGGTGTTTTACTTGTTGCAATAATCTGCTCGATAATCCCGTAGCTTGGTGCATCATGTCCGCATTTAAAACTTGATAAATCTAAAACTGCAACATGCGGATGGCGTGCCGCAAACTTTGCCGCCCATACTTTTTGAACCGAATTAACTGAATAGTTTTCAGGCCAGACATCGGTAATATCAAAGACATCCTTAATTAATCCTTTATCAAGATCATTTTTAAAATAACGTGATAAATAACCAGGATCCTTAGGGATCGATCTGATTGAAATAATCGGGTAACCAAGTGACTGAAAATCTTCAAGGATTTCATGATTAAGTCCTGGATCATTATGATAAGGCCTTCCTAACATTAACAGGACTATCGTATTATTTTTTTCTGCTTCTGTTAATAGTTCCAGACCGCGTCTCTGCAAGTCTATATCAATAGTTTCCATTGCTTGCCAGGCACGCTGACAGGCGGCGTGATTTTCTTCTTCTGTCAGTTGCAAAACACCGGACCAAGTATTAAATAACTGCTGTTTCAAAAGTAGCTTGTCGCTGAAATCGAGTGCTGTGTCTAAATATTTTATATTATTAGTCTCGAAATAATTCTTTTCTTTGCTAAACGCAGCACTGACTACCTTGGGTGTACCGGCAACAACAGGACAGGTCGTTGATTCCTTCATTTCTGTAGTAAAACTCTGGATTTTTGTAATACAGGGAAACCAGATGACATCCAGCGGTTTACGGCTGTGTTTTTTATAAATCAAATGATGTACGTGAGCGAGAGATACTTTTGCAGGATAGCAGGGATCGATCGAGCCATACTTACCACCATCATTCCATAGGTCTTCTGAAGTCTGCTCAGAAAATACAATGTTTTTTGATGCCAGTCCCAGCGCTTCCAGATACGCCCGCATGAACGGGGCATTTGTATAGTGATTAAGAACCCGTGGTATTCCAATGCGAATTTTTTTACGCATTTTCTGCTGTAGATTATCACCTTGATGGGTCTTGTTACATGTTGTGAATAATGAAAATATATTTTTTAGCTTGAAACCATAAGTTATCTCACTATTACTGTGTACAACACCTTTATCTTTCTCTGCTGGCAACTGGCGAAAAACTCTATTTGCCTCATAGTCGACCAGATTTGGATAATCAGATTTCAATTTCTTTCTTTGCTGATTAAGAGAAACCACTGCTTCTTTAGATTCTACAGTTCCTTTTTCACATGAAAAACCTGCGATATAACGGGATATTTCGCCACCGGCTGTTTCTGTATCAATAAATGTTCTGGAACAGTTGTTGATACAGAATGTACAGCGTGTTTCTTCGTCGGTGCGTGAACTTACTTTAAGTCCTATCGTCTCATCTATACCGATAAACGTGGAATAACCGCGTCGCATAACACTACGCCTGGCTTCAAGCGCTGCTCCAATCGCACCGGCTTCACCGCAGTACGGATGAACAACCACCTCAGCGTCAGGTACCCGGGCTTTAATATAATCAACCTGTGCTTTAACTGCAGCTAGATTGTATTGTGTGCCACCCTGTAAAACAAACTTTCGCCCTAGCTCTGACATACGCGGAATTTGCACGACGTACTGCCAGACATTTTTTGGCAGTACTCTGGCCAGACCGGCAAAAAGCTCCTCTTTACTAAAGCCTTCTTTCTGAAAATTTACACGGTCCGTATCAAGGAATACGGCACATCCATAGCTGAACTTAGGTGACAATTTTGCGCTAAAGGCGACATCAGAAAACTCTTCAACCCTAACGCCAAACTGGTCAGCCATAGATTGCAATAACATGCCGTTACCGGCTGAACACTGATTTGATAACCTGAAATTTTTTATCTGTCCATGCTGCAGAAATAATACCTTTATATCCTGCCCGCCTATATCACAAATAACATCAATATCATCACCACAGGCAACTTTTGCACTCATCATATGCGCTACGGTTTCAACCACGTTAACATCACAACAGACTGATTTCTCTAATACATCTGCAGCATACCCTGTTGCACCAAATCCAAGCACTTCAAGCTTACAGCTCTGAGATTTAGCATACTCTTTCAGCTGGCTTAATAATTCTTTAGTATCCTCAATCGGATTACCCTTTGACAATTGATACTGCTTACAAAGCAGCTCGCCATGTTGATCTATCAAAACCGCTTTTGAACTGGTTGATCCACCATCAAGTCCGACATAACCTTTTATTGTCGTACTGGGAGCATACTGTTTAGGTTTGAAAAGCGGAATTGCATATTTTTTTTTAAAGTCTATAAGCTCTGTTCTTTCAGAATGTAATCCTGCATCGGCACTTTTTAAATTTGCTTGCCGCCCATGATGTATAAATTCTGACAACGCGTCCAATCCGTTATAAGCAGTATTATCTGAAAGCTCTGCCATTCCAAATACCACGGCTCCATAGGCTGCATAATACTCTGCATTATCTGGCACAATAATCAGCTCATCTTTGTTAGGCCCTGACAAAACATCATGTCCTCTTTCAGCCCACGTTTGCGGAATTCTGTGTTTCCAGCACTGCTGTAAAAAAGGTAAATATTTATTCGGACCACCGAGTAACAGGATTTTTTCTTTCAGTATATTTCCGCGGCTTAATACTGATAGATTTTGCATAACAATTGCATCAGCAAGCGAACATAAAACTTCTGATGCAGGTACTCCCGATTTGATCAGGTTTACAATATCAGTTTCAGCGAAGACGCCACATTTCGCAGCGACATGATGGATTTTGTTCTCGTCATATTTTAGCGTTGCTAACTGATCATGCTTAATACCAACCTTCATCACACACTTATCAATTGTGGCACCGGTGCCTGATGCACACTTATCATTCATGGAGGTTGCTATATGACGTTCACCGGTTTCTTTGTTTTCCTTAAACAGAATAATTTTTGCATCCTGACCACCCAGCTCAATAACACTGTTAACATCTGGGTGTAATTTTTCTACCGCCAGTGTTACCGCATTGACTTCCTGAACAAAGCGCGCACCGATAACATCAATTAAAGGCCCGGCACCGGATCCTGTAATAAAGACCCTGATATTTTCATTTGAAACATCAGGAAACTGCGCATGAATACAGGTCAATAATTCGAGAACTTTTTCAGCCTGTCTAGTCTCATGACGTTCATAACGAGACCAGACTACATCCATATTATCGATATCTACAACAGTACATTTAACTGTTGTAGAGCCAATATCAATTCCTATGCAGATAGAAGTCTTCATCGTTCTAGTTTATTAACTAAGATTCCTGAACAAAGGGGAGGTATAAAGATTAAACGATTTTATTGATAATACATAGATTTTTTTGGAATATAGCCACCCTATTCTAAAAGTAGTAGCCCGTATATATTTAAAATACTGTATTTTTATAAAAATTGTCTAAAGTGACTGTTAATACATCTTTATAAACTTTATCTTTATAATTACTAATTCAATTATGCTTAGATTTTAAACAATTATTTATTAATCATTAAGAAAAAAGTTCATTCAAAAAATTAAATATACAGTGTAAGTACTGACAGTCGATATTTGTAATAATAAACACTCACTTTATCAGGAGCTTTAAAAATAAAATCGTTTA
>Ga0224506_10000218_pt1 | contig 56525 bp, 51 predicted proteins | sample SF_Jan12_sed_USG_2_FD_169108 | JGI IMG/M metagenome (GOLD analysis project Ga0224506, IMG submission 169108) | Sediment microbial communities from San Francisco Bay, California, United States - SF_Jan12_sed_USGS_8_1 | ecosystem: Environmental > Aquatic > Marine > Sediment | place: USA... | reverse complement strand
AAGTGCTGAAACCGCATTCAAACGCTCCGGTGATATTGAAGGATTTGACCCAGCAATTCACACCGCTGGCGAAGGTTCCATGGCAATGATGAAAACCAACCCATTGGCTCAAACTAGCAGCTATGGCGGCACTTTCGCAGACTTAGACATCGGTGCCAGCACACCCATCGGTTTTGCGAACCTTGGTGTAGCGGCAACAATTCCACTTTACCAAGATGCAAACGGCACCGCCATGAAACGCACAGTCAGCTTTACTGGCAGCATAAGCGCCATGTTCTAATTTTTGAGGCTTATATCAAAAACTTAGAAAGGGTAAGCTCGCTTGCCCTTTTTTTTATCCTGCAACTCGAACAATTTTAATCTAATTTTTTACACGAAAATCTGCTCAGTATGCAAACTAACGGTATCGATAAAGTTTACCTACATCTATACTAACTATAATTCTCCAGCCACTTTTTAATTTGCACTTTGCACGGAAGCTATGCCTTTTTATTGATCTTTGTTCAAGTAAGCGAAAACCTTAGGATAGACTCTGGACAAAGCCTTCGCTCAATAGTAAGGTCAATGCAAGATAATAAAATACAAAACCAAAATGAATTATTTAAGTTTCTTACTCACATTGACGCTGCTTTTATATGCTTTTACTTCTGCAAACGCCACAAGTTTGCAAATTAAAAGTAAAGGCAGTGCAGACCCAATTATCGACGCTAGTGTGATCAATATAAATACGAATGAGTTTAGTGCGAGTGACGAGCAAGGCCGTATTGATATTCACTTTTCGCCTGGAGACAAAATAAAAATTCTCGCACCGGGCTTTGAAACATTGATTGAGGATTTTCAATCTCAGCACGAATTTTTTCTTGAACCCATAAACTATGCAACTCAAGGCCTCATCGTCTACGGTGAGCGAGTGAAAGAAAAATCATCGAAAATTATTCTCAGTGCCGAGGAATTAAAACAAGCGCCTGGAAGTCGGGGAGATCCACTGTTAACAATTCGATCACTACCCGGCGTTACTAGTTTTGGTTCACAATTAAATGTGCGTGGATCGGGCAGCGGATCAAACAATGTTTGGGTCAATGGTTTTACCTTAGAATATTTATATCACTTATTCGACCAAATTGGTTCACCATCAACCATCAATCCTGATTTAGTTAGCGATTTTAATGTTTTCCTGGCGGGGTTTCCGGTGGAATATCCCGATGGCCTCGGCGGCATGTTTGATGTTAAATTGCGCGACCCAAAAACTAATCGTTTCCATAAAAATCTACGTCTGGGCATGAATGAAACCGCGTTTTTGTTCGAAGGACCACTCACAAAAAAAACTAGTTTTTATGCCACGGCCCGTCACAGTAATTTGGATTTGATTTTCACACCAGAGACTATTGCAAAACTCGCCGGAGAAACTGAAAACCTAGTGATAAGCTTGCCCAATTATTATGATGCCCAAGCCTTGTTACACCATAAGTTAAACAATGGCTCCCTGGATTTACAATTTTTTGCAGCGGGCGATAACGTCACAGCAGAAATTAATAATGCTGGCAAACGTAATCCACAAATCAATGGTTTGTTTGATATTGACATGCATTACCAAACATTAGGATTGAATTGGCAACAGAAACTCAATCCTAAGCTACGCGCACAAACTATTTTTGAAGTACGTCATGTGCGACAAAAACAGCAAATTGGTGCCGATCAAAATGGCCCGCTTTATAGCAAAGCAACAGAATACCGCGCTACTTGGCATCCGCAACTCACTTGGTTTTCATCCCGACAAAACGAATATCGCTTCGGCTCTGAAATTGCTTATGCGCGTTTCCCAGTGGATCTAAACAACAAAGCTGCCGGTGTGGCTGGCGAATACACACCACGAACCTTGCGCGAAACGATCGCTTTAAAAGATACCTTACATGCAATCGGTGCCACACCCTACATCAAACAGCGGCGTCAATGGACTCAACAACTCACCACGATTATTGGATTACGCTACTCAAAAATTCGTGCCAGCGATGGCGTTGACTTAAATGATTTTTCTCCAAGAGCTTCTGTTGAATATCAAACACTTTTAGGGCCTTTGCTAACGGCAAGTTGGGGACGTTATGTGCAAATGCCAGGTGAAATACAATTGCTACCTGATTATGGCAATCCCTATTTAACATTTAATCGAGCAGAACACCGGGTTTTGGGTTTACAACAAAAACTTAATCCCAATTGGCATTTGCAAGTCGAAGCCTATCACAAGCCGATGAACAATTTAGTGGTGCACAATACCACGCTCACACCGCGATACCTCAATCAAGGTGAAGGTGAAGCCTATGGTTTTGATATTTTGCTCAAGCGCCGCCAAAGCAATGGTCGTATGGGATGGCTGGCCTATTCATTTAGCCACTCGCAACGCACACACCTATTAACACAAACCACGAGTACTTTTAGCGGCGACATACCGCATAATCTGACGTTAATTTGGGCTCAACCCTTACCCGGAACATGGCGGCGTTGGCAATGGGGATTTAAATTCAATATTCGTTCGGGTCGCGCTTACACACCGGTAATTGCCGCGGATAAATACTGTTATAGCGAAGTTTTGGCTGGCGATCCTGACCCTAAATGCGATGATCAATCGATTGATCCGGCCAATGAGGATGTGTTTTTAGTACCTACTTATGCTAAACCAGCAAACCAAACACGAATGCCGATTTATTACAAATTGGATATTCGTATTGAACGGGAAATACGCTTTAATACCTGGCGTTTAAAACTTTATGCAGACATTCAAAATCTCACCGCACGAGAAAATGTGGTAGCCTTCAATTACGGCCAATATTTTGAAAATATTAATAATCCCAAGGCAATAAAAAATCCAGGCATTGCATTTCCTTTTTTAGGTTTAGAAGCCATTTTTTAACATCGACTACAAATATACTAATCCTTAAATGGATAATTTCTAAACAATTCGAAAAATGTAAAGTTACCGCAGAAAAGTGCCGTAATCACTCTACCCATATTAATTAATGCGTTCCCAGGAGTGATGAAATGAAAAACCTAAGCTTTTTTGTCATAATGGCTGTTATTTTTACTTTGTACGCCTGTGGCTCAGACCCCAGCCAATCAAACTTTAAAATAGTCGTTACCGATGACACCCCCTCATCAAAAGCCAGCGTGGAAAATAGCGTAGCCACAGGTCCAGTGACGTTTACCGATGGCAGCACTATTTTTACAGTAACTGAGGCACGCGCCAACATTCGAAATATTGAATTCGACACCAGTGCCGACTCAGCCAATCCAGGTACAACCCACGCAATTAACGGCCCATTCGTTATGAACCTACTAACTGGTGCTGCTGAACCAAGTTCTATTATTTTTACACCCCCAGCCGGTACATATAATCGAGTGGATGTACGTTTGGATGATGCCGATCTTAGCGATGGTGTTTTGGCCGACGGTGACGAATTACTAAATAACACCTTGGTGATCAAAGGCACACATGATTATGGCGCCGGTGGAAATTTTTCAATAATTCTGAAATTCAATGAAGACGTGCGTTTCGAACCCGCCGCTGGAATCACCATTAGCGAAGATGGTGGAGCTTCGGTTGAATTGGCTTTAAATGTGAGTGATTGGTTAGTCGTTGATCCAGTAGGCGCACCCAATGTTGCGCTTGATTTGACATCCTGTTTCGGCACAGACATTACCTTAACCGGCAATGATTTTGTACTCGATGATACTGCGGGAACAACCTGCAATTCCACCGATGTAGAAAATCTAATTAAAACCAACATGAAAAACATGTACGATTTTAGTTCCTAAATAAAACAATGAATAAATGAAAAGTCGGTTATCACTAACCGGCTTTTTTATGTGCTCGACAAAAGAAACGCAAGCCAAGTTGTCGTCACAGGCGGTGCATCAGCAAATCCATCACCATCAGCATCATAAGAAATAAGCAATTGGTCTTGATCAGCTTCAATGCTTACGGATGAATTGGCCGCACCATTAATGGAGAGACTTACACTAAACTGTGGCTTTCCACCCGTGCCTGCGGTACCAAACCAAAAATCATATTCACCACTATAATTCGCTTCAATATTAATTTTTCCACCGATAACTAAGGTATCCATTTCCGCATTGACACTCCCCTCATATGTGCCACTCGTATAAGTATAATGCGACTGCATCGAATGAAACTTGGTTTTACTTGCAATACCTTTATCCGTCACAACACAGTAAGAACTATTATTCAGGTTCTTACTTACACCATTGGCATCTTTGTCAATTTTGTAATGAAACAAGGCTTGTTGCGTGGTGATTATATTGGTGGTGCTATCACTTATCTGCAATTGATCAATCGCATAATCATATTCAAAACTACAAACACTATTACATACTGCAGTCGCCTCTAAATCAGCAGCATCATAATTATTAACAATACGTGTCGTGCTCTCACCATTAAATTCAAGACTACCCAATTTGCAAGCCTTCCATTCTGTACCGCTAAAATCACCGGCGTGGTGTTGTGTCGTGCCAAAGTTCATTGCTTGCCACTTTTTAATCATGCTACCACCGCCAGCGCAGGCTTGCTCATCAGCGCCACTGCCCTGGTCAACATTAGCTGCAAAATTGCTTGATGGGCTAAAGCTCAAAATCGAACCAACAAATAAATTGCCATAGGCTAACTTTAGAATCGATTGATGATTCTCCGTGGTAATTGCCAAGAAATGATTATTATTCGAAACAGCGTCACAGGCTTGTGTGCTCAGTTTTGCCGTTTGCGTGGATAAGGCTGGTGAATCGGCAGGACCTGTACAACTATTAAATAACAGGGTCATGACTAACAACATCGTGAGGTACGGAATCGTTTGTGGTTTCATAATTCACTCCTTTGGAATATTTGTTTTTTTATACGTCCATCAAGTGAATCACATATAACAGAATCTTACCCCAAGATAAACAGCACGAATTGTACTTCCCTGATAGCATCAAGGAAGATGGGTGCTGGAAAAAATCGAAGCATGTCTGCTTAATGAACTATACTATTGCGTTTCAGACAGCTTCATTAATCATCAGCAAACTAAGCTTGGCTTAGTGACTAGTAGGGAGGCTCATATGCGTGTTGTTTTACTCGGTGCACCCGGTTCCGGCAAAGGCACCCAAGCAAAAAAATTGGTCGATAAATATCAAATTCCTCAAATTTCAACAGGAGACTTATTGCGTGCTGCCGTTGCCGCCAACACACCACTAGGTCAGCAAGCCAAAGCCTTGATCGAATCTGGGCAACTAGTATCCGATGAGCTGGTTTTAGGCATTATCAGAGAACGTTTAGCCGAAAGTGATGCACAAAAAGGCTTTATTCTTGACGGTTTTCCTCGCACCTTGGTGCAGGCCGACGCACTCGACCAAATGCTAACGGATATTGGCACCAGCATTGACGCTGCAATACTTTTTGATGTCGATCCCGAGCTAATTATTCAACGCATTGTTGGACGTCGCACTTGCAGCGGTTGTGGCCAAATGTATAACACCTTTTTTCAGCCACCTAAGGCCGAAGGTAAATGTGATAAATGCAGCGGTACTCTTGAACAACGCGCTGATGACACCGAAGAAACTATTCGTGAACGCCTCAGAATCTATGAGGAGCAAACCGCGCCACTGATCAACTTTTATGGCAAGCAGGACAAAGTGCAAACCGTGGCCAATGAAGGTGGAATCGACGGTATTTTTAACTCAGTCTGTGAGATAATGGATAAATTAGCGACACCTGCTTAATTTACTATTTCACAGAGGAGTTGTTTCGTGTCTGAATTTAATCAAGGGGCGTTTCCGGTTATCCGCAAACGCCGCATGCGTTTTAATGAGTTCAGTCGCCGTTTGATGCGCGAAAATCGCCTGACTAGCGATGACTTAATTTTTCCAGTATTCGTCTTAGAAGGTAAAGGCCAGCGCGAAGCGGTGCCGTCAATGCCCGGAGTGGAACGCATGAGTATCGACGAATTGCTGCGCGAAACTGACACCTTACAACAGCTCGGCGTTCCTGCCATGGCCTTGTTTCCGGTCACACCTATGGAAAAGAAAAGTCTGGATGCGGCGGAAGCCTTTAATCCCGATGGCTTGGCACAACGAGCGGTGCGCGAGCTTAAAGCCAATTTCCCTGAAATGGGCATAATCACTGATGTTGCACTCGATCCGTTCACCACTCATGGCCAAGATGGCCTGATTGATGATAAAGGCTATGTCATGAATGATGAAACGGTGGAAGTTCTTGTAAAACAAGCGCTTTCCCATGCTGAAGCAGGCGCGGACATAGTCGCACCCTCAGATATGATGGACGGACGCGTCGGCGAAATCCGCGCAATCCTGGAAAGCAACAGCCACCGCAACACACGTATTCTTGCTTATTCAGCCAAATATGCCTCGGCTTACTACGGCCCATTCCGTGATGCTGTCGGATCTTCGGCCAATCTAGGGGGGGGTAATAAATACAGTTATCAAATGGACCCCGCTAACAGCGACGAGGCTTTACACGAAGTTGCGCTCGACATCCAGGAAGGCGCGGATATGGTCATGGTCAAACCCGGCATGCCTTATCTTGATATTGTTCGTCGGATTAAAGATGAATTTGGTGTGCCCACCTTCGTCTATCATGTGTCCGGCGAATACGCCATGCTCAAAGCCGCAAGTCAAAATGGTTGGCTGGACGAAAAAGCCGTGGTACTGGAAGCCATGGTCTCGATGAAACGCGCAGGTGCTGATGGTATACTCACCTACTACGCCAAAGACATTGCCCAGTGGCTAAAACAAGCGAATTAATGAAAAAAGCCGGTAATTTATCCGGCTTTTTTCATAAAATTAACACAGAAATCTTCCAGTATTTTTATTGCGGTATAAATTAAGACTCGATTAAGCCAGAATAGCAATAATTTTGTATACACTAATAACAATTTCATTTTTGCGGGGAAGAGCACATGAAACATCCACTCAAATGGTTTACTTTTTCAGTCAGTTTTTTCTTATGTAGTTTTTTACTTCAAACAGCCATGGCTGGTGGTTTTAGCCAACTACCCCGAGCACTCGGCCCATTTGAATTAGGTATGTCGGGTGAACAATTTGAAAAGCTAAGTGGTTTAAAACCGGAACCCTGTCCTATTTGCATCAAGAACGAAAACTTTGCGACCTTGAATGCCAAACAAGTTCAACGTCACGTTAACTCAGTGGATATTGGTGAAGGCGTCGATTTCTTTTTTTACGAAAACAAGCTTTATCATATTGCAGTATCACCGGCAAATAAAGACGTCTATGTCAGCAAACAAGAATTCAGTCAGATTTTCGGTGCTGATGGAAAACTTGAAGATTTAGGTAATGGAACCGTGCAAATGAAATGGGAAGATTCTAATACGGTTTTAACATTGAACTATCGCAAAGAAGCCAACGAAGTTTTCGCCGTTAATTATTTTGACTGGAATGCTAAAGAAGAACGCGATTGGCGCGAATCTTTGTTATTTGAAAATAATAATTTGAATTTTGAGAGCACCGCCAATTTAGCGGGGCCTTAATTGAAAAACAGATTGATACGGAATTTCAATCTTTTTTTTTTACACATTAGCCGACTAGCGCTCATTCTTCTTTCTTTCTCTTCTTATACCAGCGCGCTAGCCGGCTATATTCAATTGCCATCCAGTGGTGAAACTCAATCATATGCATTAAACGATGATGCAGGACTGCACGGCCAGGCTTGGCCTAATCCACGTTTTATCGGAAATGGCGATGGCACATTAAGCGATCAACTCACCGGTCTAATGTGGCTAGTCGACGCAAACTGTGCCCATACATCCGGGTTTTTAAGCGGTGGCGGCACGCATAGTTTGGAGGTGGCGAAAGGTTTTGTCGCACAACTCAATCAATCCGCCTTAGCGCAACCTTGCAAAGCTTACAGCGCCAACTACACTGATTGGCGCTTACCCAATGCTGCAGAAATTTTTAGTCTCATGCCCGCCGGTCAAGCCAGTGAAAACGGTATTGTCGATTGGCTAAATAATCCGCCCGATCATTCCAAAGGCTTCGAGAACGTTAACACAAATAACAGCGTACGAGTTTGGACCGAAAACTTTTCGAATAATCAGACTATGAATGATATCACCTGGATAGCCAATCTCATTGATGGTCACTTGCAGGCGGACAAACGTATTAATCCAGACCCAAACGCCCACAATTTTATATTTAGCGCCGTGCGCATTAACAATGCCGCGCAAAAAACCCCGCTACATTTTCCCACTAATGATGAAACACTTGCAGATATTCATGAAAGTAAAGGAGTGTTGTGGCCACAACCACGATTTTTTGAACGAGCGCCAGGAATCATTCTCGACCGTTTAACCGGCTTGGAATGGATGAGCAATATTGAGTGCTTGAATCAAGCCCTTCACGATTGGTCAAGTGCGCTTGCACAAGTGAATGTACTCAACCAAGCGCAAATCGCTATCAATAAATGTCAGCTATCAGCAATTAAAACTGACTGGCGACTACCAAATATTCGAGAACTAAGTAGTTTGCTCGATTATAGTGTTTATCAATTTGCCTTGTTACCTGTGATACATTCAACAAACTATGACTCGGGTTTCTTTTGGAGCAGCACCAGTGCGAATCGAGAGAGTGATGCCGCTTGGAGTATTGCGCTGGGCTTACCTAGTAATATTAATGCACGTCAAGCAAAAACCAGTGCGGGTTTAGTCTGGCCCACTCGCAATGCTGATGCGTATGTTGATATCCAAGTCACACCTGTCGTTTTGCATCTCAATGCAAAACACCCGCAATCGCAACAAACCTTTACCGTTAAAAATACAGGACAGGATCATTTGATTATTGATTCGATAAAACTCAGCGATCGAGATAATTTTTCGATTAACCAAGATTATTGCAGTCAACAAATAATCGCTAGCAAAGAAACTTGCACCATTTCACTGAACTATCATGAACAAAAGCTTGCGATTCGCGCCAAACTAACTATTAAAAGCAACGCCATCGCAACACCAACAAGCATCGCTTATTTAGACAATCATCCTGCAGACTGGGACAACAGCTTAAACGAAAATTGTTTTATCGCCACTGCCGCTTATGGCTCCTATTTTTCCCCTCAAGTGAAAGTATTACGCAAGTTTCGTGATCAGATTTTACTGAATTCTAGCGCGGGCCATCGCCTGGTAGAGTTTTACTATCAATATTCACCCGCTGTCGCGGCTTTTATTCAAAACTCTAATCTGCTAAAAGCAATTGTGATTGCCTTGCTCACGCCACTGGTTTATGCTTTACAACATCCCTTGAGTGCGATCCTGCTACTAAGCATTGTTGTACTTTTTTACCAACGACAACATTTGACTCTCCTAAAGTAGCCTATGCGTACTCAAACCATACACCTCAATATTTTGTTTTTTCTTGCCTTAGTTAATTGCGAGTTAGCTGCAAACGAAATTGATATGCAACTTATTCCCGCAGGCATATTCACCATGGGCAGCGAAGAAACAGACAATAAAAATCGTGCCGCAGAATTTGGCAGTGAAAAACCCTGGTATGCTGACGAAAAACCCGCGCGTAAAATCAATCTTCCCGCTTTTTATATTGATAAATATGAAGTCAGCAATGAACAGTATCGAGAATATATTTTAAAAAACCAAAAACAACCCACTAAATTTTGGTTAGAAAAAGGTTATCATTATAGTTTTGACCTGGAGCGTTTACAGCAAGCGCCCATGAATATTTTAAAAAAAATGGCCTCTACATTATTGCAGTTGGATATGGATACCCGCCACATGAATCAGCAACAACTAGTCGGCGCTATTCTTTCGCATTACAATTATTTTTCCAGCTTGCCAGTCACTTTCATTAGCTGGCAAGAAGCAGCGGATTATTGCCAGGCACAAGGCAAACGCTTGCCAAGCGAAGCCGAATGGGAAAAAACAGCACGAGGTGACTCACAACAACGCTTTGTCTGGGGCGAACAGTGGGAACCAGGCTTAGCCAATATCGGCGAGGAAGAATGGCCCATGGGTGTTGCGCCTGTTGGCTCATATAAAACCGACCAATCTCCTCATGCGGTATTTGATTTAGCTGGCAATGTGTCTGAATGGACTAACGATTGGTATCAAGCATACCCCGGCAGCGACTACGTAAATAAATTTTATGGTCAAAAACATAAAGTCGCTCGCGGTGGTGGCTGGAGCGCAGAAGGTCACTATGCATTGGAACTTTATTATCGCGCCGCTTATCGCATTAACCTCAATCCCGATCGACGTTATAACGATGTCGGTTTTCGTTGCGCCAAGGATGCTATAAAATGAACAAGCCTTTTGCTGAATCCTGTGTGCAAAATCGTAAACCGATCGAAGCGGTTTTAATCAATGAATTAGACAAATGTCATACGGTTTTGGAAATCGGTAGTGGCACAGGCCAACACGCTGTTTATTTTACCGAAACCATGCCGCATTTATTATGGCAAACCTCCGACCGAAGTGAATATCACCAAGCCATTCATGCGTGGATTCAAGACGCCAAACAACAAAATGTTTTGCCGCCGTTACATTTGGACGTGTGCAGCGATCAATGGCCCGATACTCAATATGATGCCGTGTTTAGTGCGAACACTTTACACATCATGTCGCAACAACAAGTGCAATGTTTTTTTAAAACAATTCGTCAGGTTATGAAAGCGAATAGTAAACTATGCGTCTATGGTCCGTTCAATTACAACGGCGCGTACACCAGCGATAGCAATGCACAGTTCGACTTATGGTTAAAACAACGTGACCCATTGAGTTGCATTAAAGACTTCGAATGGATTAACAGCTTGGCTATAGAGTCGAACTTAGCACTACATAAAGACCACCCAATGCCGGCTAATAACAGACTATTAACCTGGATTATGTCAAACTAACTATCTTTTTATATCGCTACTACAGTGTGAACAGTAGACCACCACTAGCATACATTCTTATATGCAAATACCACAATGCAAAATGAATAATCCAACCGGGGACGAAGAACTACACGAACACCTATCAAATATGATATTTATTGCTCAGCATTTTCAACCTATGTTAAAGCGACAACATTTTCGCTGACTCCATAAACAATGCGGATTAAGTTGAATTCGTCAGCAACACCATGGCGGTCGCACAAGACACACTGATAACTTTAATATTTTGAAAGATGCGATAAATGATAATCAGGGCCATTTGAATTCTACCAGCAATCGACTCAAATCGATTGACCAATTAGGCGTGAATTTATTCACCAATCCAAATTTCGACACCAACACTAGTGGCTAGACTGCAACGACCGCAGCCGCTATTCATATAGCTGCAAGTAGCGCACCCAATGGCGCAACAACAGTTGCAAATTCTGCAGCGACATTTGCTGCCACATACCAAGACACTGCTTATTTTTGCAGACCCAGGGAACGAACAATGCACAAGTGAACGAATCGATGTTTTATACGAACGGTATTATACGCGTCAATCAAAACAACCGAGATTCCTGGATTTCAGTCGACGCTATTTGTTTTACAGCCTTACCTTTAATTTTTATTTCCCAATACAGCTTCATAAAGCTGCATCGAATTTATTTGAAACCCCACAAATCACGAATCACAGAAAACACATGTGTATTGTCATTCACTGACGAAAAATACTCAGCACCTTTACCCATGGCGCTTAACGGTACCGGCACGCCCGTATGGCCCTTCGTACTCCAACTCACATAAAAGCTCTTACCTTGTTTATCAATAAACTCCACAGCATTTTTTAGCGTTTCTATTTCATCTTCATCAACTCGCATACCGCCAGTTTCATGATCGGCTGTAACAATGAGCAAGGTATTCGGATTATCTTCGACAAAGGTTCTCGCTAGCCCCACTGCGAGATCAAAGTGATACGTGTTCTCCATGGCTTGCTTAGCATTATTTTGATGAGCCGCCCAGTCGATTTGCCCGCCCTCAGCCATTAAGAAAAAACCATTTTTATTTTTACTGAGAATAGCCAAGGCCTTCTCCGTCATCAGTTTTAAATTAGGACTGTGTGGCACATCCATGCCTTTATCCGCAAACAAACCAATCAGCTTGTTTACTTTTGTTTCATCGACTTTTTCAAGCTCTACCTTGTTGGAAACATATACGAATGATTTTTGTTTAAATGTGTTAATCAAATTTCTAGCATCATTGCGATGACCTGGTTTTTCATAACGCCCGCTTTCACGCTTTGGCAAAAAATCATTTTCACCACCGCCTAATAGCACATCCACATCACTGGCAGATAATTGCTCGGCAATCGTTGTCATTTGCTTTCGATGTTTAACATGCGCAACAAACGCGGCTGGTGTGGCATGAGCAATCTGTGTGGTTGTCACCAAACCAACGGACATGAACTTCTCTTTGGCAAGCTCAGTTAAATTCTTCCTCGGCTTACCCTCTTTATCCAAGCCAATAACATGATTATGGGTCTTAATACCGGTAGCAAAAGCCGTTGCGGAAGCAGCAGAATCAGTGACCCCATCCAAGGAATCGGTTTTTATTTGCGTTTGAATAGGCAGCCTATCCATGACCAGTTTTGCTGGCTGGTGCAGATAGAATCGGGTTGCCGCGTCTCGTTGCACCCGTCCCATGCCATCACCAATCATTAAGATAACATTGAGCGGGGCATCACTCGCTTTACTATTTATTAAGCTAGATTGGTCCGCTACACAAACGAACGAGAAGAAAAGCAAGAATAATATAATTAGATGACGCATAACTCAGCCTCGATTTCGATTTAGGCTGAGTATATCGTTTTAAATTAGATCAGGGAAAAGTGTGTGCGTGAATTATGAACCACTATTCGTTGCTTGATCATCTTGGGTATTTTTTTCCACCCAATGCTCACCTTCAGGACGGGTTTCTTTTTTCCAGAATGGTGCACGATGTTTCAAATCGTTAATAATAAAGCGGCAAGCATCAAACGCAGCAGAGCGATGTTCCGACCACACACCGACTAAAACAATGGCTTCATCGGGTTGGATGTCACCCACGCGGTGAATCACAAACGCATCCATCACATCCCAGCGATCCAAGGCTTCCTGGCAAACACGTTCAAGATGTTTTTCAGTCATACCGGGATAATGATCCAGATACATGGAAGCAATGCCGTCTACGCCTTCATTAAAATCCCGCATGGAACCAATAAACGTGACCGAACCACCATGTTTACCCGCAGGGATGTTGGCATCCTGGTAGTTTTTCATTTCCACCCAGGGGTCAAAGTTTTCAACTTGGACAACGACTTTCACCCTTAGCCCCCCGTGACTGGCGGGAAAAACGCTACTTCGTCACCCTCATTGAGTACATGAGAAATATCCGTGTACTCCATGTTCACAGCGATTAAAGTATTGTTGGGTAAATCATCACTAGAAACTTGCGCCCAAGCATCCTTAACGCTGGCACCATCAGCCAATTCTAAACTATCATCGGCTTTACCCATACGGTCGCGCATACTCGCAAAAAATTTGACTGTAATTTTCAACAAGCTTCCCCTTAATCTTCGTCGCGGCGCCAGGTACCTGACTTACCACCGGATTTTTCCATTAATTGCACATCGGTAATACGCATACCGCGATCAACTGCTTTACACATATCATAGACCGTTAACAAGGCCGTTTGTACCGCGCACAAAGCTTCCATCTCGACTCCTGTTTGGCCATTGCATCTAACACTGCATCGGCAGTAGACACTGTTAGATTCAGGCTCAGCAGTCAAATCTAATTCAACATTTGTTAATAATATTGGGTGACACAGCGGCACTAAATCTGGTGTACGTTTAGCCCCCATGATTCCAGCGACACGTGCAATGCCTAACACGTCACCTTTTTTATGGTTCCCTTCCATGATTAACTTCAGGGTATCGGCTTGCATATAAATGCGACCTTCAGTCACCGCCTCACGCTGGGTAATATCCTTCATGCCAACATCCACCATATGGGCTTCACCGGCAGCATTAAAATGGGTCAATTTATCAGACATAGCTTGAACTCTCTCGCTCGCATTCGATGTGAATTGCTATAGAAAAATACTAGAAAGGTTGGTGATTGTCACACTTTTTAAGCGTTTTCTAACCACCAATCTGGGTCATACTGACACGACCTTGAAACTTGACCGTGGATTCACGCATAGCCGACTTCTTCTTCGACTCAAAACCATCACGTGCTTTATCTTTAAAAGCTCGACGGAAAGTAGACACAATATCTTCATCAGAACAACCGTCTCGCAATTGCTCGAATACACTGAACTCTTGATCAGAATAGAGGCAATTACGTACGCCACCATCTGCAGTAACTCGAATTCGTGAACAATTACCGCATAAGCTACGTGTGAATGCAGGAATAATAGCAATTTTACCCTTATACGATGGTACTTGAAAAATATGATGTTCTGTTCGAGTGCCTGAGGCGGGTTGAATTAATGGATAGCGTTCTTTTAAACGCTTAATCATAGTCTCTGCGCTGAGAAAATATTCCCCAGTTTCCCAGATTTGGTGTGCATCAAACGGCATAAATTCAATAAAACGAACCGTTAATGCTTTGTCTTTGGTCATTTCCGTGAACTTAAACAATTCATCATCATTAAAGCCGCGCATAACAACCGTATTAACCTTAACCCGCGGAAAACCTAATTGCAGAGCCAATTCAATACTTTCTAAAACCTTGTCTTCGCCTGGACGACGGGTAATATCTTTAAATTTTTGTTCTTCTACTGTGTCCAGACTGATATTGATGCCGGTCAGACCTGCATCACGTAGAGCTTGTGCATATTTAGGAAAAATAATTCCATTAGAGGTTAAATGTACTGCTTGAATACCTGGTGTGTTTGCCGCACCTTCAACCAGTTTAACAATATCCTTGCGTACCAGAGGTTCACCACCAGTAAAACGTACTTTTTTCACACCCATGCGGGCTAGTACATCGATTGTTCGAAGAATTTCATCAGCACTCAGAATCTGCTCACCGTTTTTGAAGTCCACGCCTTCTTCCGGCATACAGTAAGTGCAACGTAAATTGCATTTTTCAGTTACAGCGATACGAACGTAATCGAATGTACGTCCAAATGTATCTTGTAGTGGCGCAAACGCATCTGGACGCGTGCTCAATCCATTTTGATCAGCGTCCTGCGGCAATGCCACGCCTTTCCCCTGACCGTAGTTCCCATTCATAAACACTTCCACACCCCCGAGCCGTTTATCTCAGTTACATTAGCCATATTCGAACTGCCGCTTGGCTTTCCTTGTCATTGTTGGCTGGGTATAACCACCCCATTTGAATAACCTAGTATTCCCCTATACTTTTAGATTAACTCAAAGTCGCCTATCTTACAAGAAATCCACTTAAGTTAAAACACAAAACGTTCGTTTTTTAACCTAAGCTACTGATTCGTATTAGTTTACTACAATCAGCATGGATTAATCTAATTATTCTATAGTTTGAAGCTACCCATCCCCATACTATAAATATAGTGACTTCTCAGGTAATATCGTACCCCCCATTTATTTATTAAGGATTAACAACCTAGCGCATTTACTAAAATATTTTTAGATTTGCTAAGATGCTCGGCTAGATTGATTATAAACGAACAAAAGCACCCAAGGTTTACAAGGAAACACCTCGAATGAGTATAGAATTTGGACAGTGGAAAACACTTCCCGCCCTACCTATCGCCCGCTCCCACCCTGCCGTGGTGAGCTACAAAAACAAAATTTATGTTTTTGGTGGCGGCGGACCCAATTTCCTAAGTCTCGATAGCAGCTATGTCTTTGACCCGGCAGTTGCTCAGTGGCAGGATTTGCCTGCCATGCCGAGCAAGCGCTCGGGCACGGCGGCTTTTGTTGTCGATGACAAAATCTACGTGCTTGGTGGTGGTTTTAAAAAACCCGATGGCAATTTCCAATTTCTGACTACCGTCGAAGTATTTGATCCAAATAATGAAACTTGGGAAACCAGCGTTTCCTTATTACAGCCACACGATTACCCCGCAGCAGCATTCATGGACGGATATATTTACATCCTCGGTGGTCATCACCCAAAGGCCTGTTTAGGAGGTCCCAAAACCGATCCTGGTTTTGACTTCTGTGAGCGCTGGCGCCCCGGTGAGACGAGTTGGCAAACACTTGCTGCATTGCCGACCCCAAGGTTCGCAGCAGCTGCATTCGTACATGAGGCTCGAATAATGGTCAGTGGCGGTGTTGCTTTCACGCCTGAAGGTTTTAATAATTTTGATTTCTTCGAAACTTATTCTTCCCAAAATAATCAGTGGATAAAAGACCCTAGATTTAAACTACCTTGGCCAGCAGCCGGTCATGGTTTGTGGAATACAGGCGAACATGTGTTATTTTTTGGCGGTTATAGTACAGACAATATTCACGCACGTGCTATTGCATTTTCCTATGCGACTGGCGAATGGCTGGCGATACCGGATATGCCTTTGCCAAGAGCGGCAATGGGTTATACACAAATAGAACAAACACTTTATTTAGTCGGCGGCTGGGCCGATGATGGACGGACACCTTTGGATTCCGTTGTTGCATATGAGTGGTAGACAAGATTATGAGAGGAAAACGCAATGGCTGATATGACAGACGATCAAATGTGGCGTTACAACCGGCAAATGATGTTGCCGCAAATCAATTATGAAGGTCAGGAAAAATTACTCGAATCGCGTGTATTTATTTTAGGTGCAGGCGGCTTAGGCTCACCCGTGGCGATTTATCTGGCGACCAGTGGCGTAGGCCATTTAGTTATTTCGGATTTTGATAAAGTTGAAATTACCAATCTTCAACGCCAGATCTTGCACACGGAAGCAGACGTTGGACGGGAGAAAGTCGTCTCAGCCAAAGAAACTCTTGCGGCCTTAAGCAGCGACACACAGGTCACAATTATTAATCACAAACTAGAAGGCGACGAGTTAGCGGAACAGGTTCGTTTAGCGGATGTTGTGGTCGATACTACAGACAATTTCAGTTCTCGTTTCGCTTTGAACCGCTGCTGTGTTGCAGAGAAAACACCGCTGGTTTCTGGCTCAGTCATTCGCATGGAAGGCCAGGTTACGGTTTTCCGACCCGATTTGGATGATGAAGGTCCTTGCTATCATTGTTTGTATAAAGAAAGCGATGAGTTAGGTGAAACTTGTACCGATAATGGCGTAGTTGCGCCGGTTGTGGGAATTATTGGCACTATTCAAGCCACTGAAGTTTTAAAAGTGTTAATGCGGATTGGTGAGGATTTGCATGGACGACTGCTTTTACTCGATGCATCAACCATGGAATGGCGCTCGCTTAAATTGAAAAAGGATCCTAATTGTCCAGTGTGCAGCTAGCTATTTAACATGGCAGGTTAAACACAAACTACTTGCCGTGTTGCCTGTTAACACATTGGATTGACTCGGATCACGCTGCCCCACCCGTAGAAAACTAGGAATTAATTCTCCGGTTGCTACGTTGTTCTGCTTCACACCATGAGGATCATGACAGGAGCCACACTCCACTTCTAAACCATCACCGGTGTCATACAATCGGACTTCACTAGGATCGGCATGCCGGTTGCCATTGGTATCAAAAAATGCAATACGGCCCTTAACTACATCCGGCTCGTTATAATCGATACGGGCTGCGCTGAAATCTGATGGATATTTCACACCAATTGGATGGTCATCGGTTAAGTCATTATAAATTTTTTGCAAGTTATCAGTACCGGATACAGGAGGCGTTTGTGCGTCCGCACCGGCAGAATGGCCGTATTTACCGCCAATAACAAAGACACCAAAATCTGGGCCAATAGCCGTGGTTCCACCGTTATGACAAGAAAAGCATTCTCCATTCGATGTAGTACCTTCATTTAGTCCACCACCGGTACCTGTATCATTGAATGCCGAATGATTACCTGTGGTCATGCCTAATTGATTATCAGCCCAAGCATCGAGAAAAGAATCGTTTTCACTGGTTTCCTGAAGCACACTATAACCGGCACGATGCGTACTACTCATTTGAGTAGGCATATTAATTATTGAATCAATCGCTGTTGCGCCGTCATGGCAGGATAAACAGGTTAGAGAATTTGGTCCAGGTTGACCCACGCTCTCGCCACTTAAGGAATTTGCGGCACCGGAGACAGAGCCGCTACCGAAAACTTGGTAGGTTCGATTAATAACCGTTCGATTCCATAGGGGTGCAGCGACTGTTGAGTTTGCACCATGAGGCGTATGACAGTAGACGCACACTTCATAATAATTATTGCGCAAATCGTTCATCTGGGCTTGGAATGAGGTGTAGGACATCGTGAGGTTATGCCGCGATTTGACAATACTGTCTATCGCTTCTGCTTGAGAACTGGTGTCCCAACCATCCGCCGACACGGTTTTCAAATCGATCAGACTTACAATCCCTAGTGCAGCACTAAGTATAAGCGCGGCGATTACACTATGTTTCCAGCTAACTATATTTCCCATGGAAGCGGGTCATCCTCCCTAAACCCAAAGCATTGGAGCCAAACTTTGGACTTTACGGAACCGACTGCATACTGTCAATGTGAATCAGGGAATCGTCACAATTTTTTGAGTTTCAAGCCTTTATTGCTATGTATCAAATGAAAATTGGTTTTAGCGACTACCCAATATGAATGCCCCAGGTATAATACGCCCTCTAGTGAAGGAGTAAGATATGATTTCCATCAAAGGGCTGAAAAAAACCTACCTCTCAGGAGCCACGGCGGTTAATGGCGTGGATCTGGAAATAGGAGCTGGCGAAATTCTTGCCCTACTCGGCCCCAATGGTGCCGGTAAAACCACCACTATAAAGGTCGCAACCACTCTCAGTGGCTTTGATGAAGGTGAGGTACTTGTTGCCAGTCATAATGTCGACTCGGCACCGGAGTTAGTACGCCAAGCTATCGGTTATGTGGCTCAGGAAACGGGCATCGATTATTTTCTCACCGGCCGAGAAAATATGCGCTTGCAGGGCCAGCTTTATCACATGACTAAAAGTGATATTCGCCAACGCATAGATGAGTTAAGTCAATATTTCAAAATTAATGACGCACTGGATAATTTGGTGTCGACTTACTCGGGAGGTAACCGTCGAAAACTGGATATTGCCTGCGCTCTGATTCATCGTCCCAAAGTTTTATTTTTAGACGAGCCGACTTTGGGTTTGGATACGCAAAGTCGTCAAGACTTATGGCGCTATATCCGCCGCATCAACGAAGATTTGGGATTGACCATTTTATTAACCACACATTATCTAGAAGAAGCAGACAAGCTCGCACATAAAGTCGCAATCATTAATCAAGGCCAAATTAAAATCATCGACACGCCATTGGCCTTGAAACAATCAATTCAAGGCGATGTAGTCAGCATTTCGTTTGTTAACGAATCCACTGAAAATCAAACGTTCTTTTGGAATTTGAAAACTCAGGATTATGTAAAAGACGCATCGTGGGAAGGCAACAATTTACATATCTATGTCACGAATGGTCCACAAGCCATACCAAAAATAATGGAAGCAGCACACGAAGCACTGATTGAAATTGGGCAAATCAGTTTTTCTCAACCGTCACTCGACGATGTTTTTATTCGTTACACCGGCGCCAGTTTAAATAGTAAATCGGAAGACGGTGGAGAACAGTGGTGGGAAAAATGGGCCGGCAAAGCTGGACCCAACAATAAGTGGGCGAAAAAATGGCAACAAGAAAATAACACCGATGAGAATTGGCAACAAAAACAGAAAACACCTTCGCAAGCCCCGGTCGAGCAATGGCAAAATAATAATGACGCATCTTCAAACACTGAATTTACTGGTAAAGAAAAAACTCAATCGACCAACAGCATAGAAACCGAGAAAAAAACTGCAGCACCAGTGAAAAGCACTAGCGAACAGAACGAAAACTGGCAGGATCAAGCAGAGAAATGGCAAAACAGCCCTGGTGAGTGGGCAAATCAATGGAAAGAAAACAAAGACGATTTATCCCAAGCGTGGAAAACTGCACCGCAAGAAGGCAAGTCTTCAGACGATGAAACACAAAAAGGATCGGTAGGCACTGCAGATCCAACGGATGCTGCATCAAAGCAAGCCTGGGACAAAAATGCGTCCCAGTGGCAAAAAAAATCTGACGACTGAAACTAACTTATTAAGGATTACTTACACCCATGATTGCAGATACTTGGCACTTATATAATAAATACCTCATCATTTCTTTACGCATGCCTTTATGGTCTTTGTTTAGTTTGATCCAGCCCTTGTTGTGGTTATTTATTTTCACTGCACTCTTTAGTAATTTCGCTCAATTACCCGGTTTCCCTGGTGACACCTATTTGGATTATTTTTTACCAGGCGTTTTAATGATGACAGTGTTATTCGGTTCGTCGTGGTCGGGGGTTAGTTTATTACGTGAAATCAATTCCGGTACCGTGGACAAACTATTAGTATCACCCATTTCACGCGCATCGATTGTGCTAAGCCGCGTATTGCATTCCGCTTCACAAGTTGTCGCTCAGGCATTGATTGTTTTGGCTGTGGCATGGATGCTAGGTGCGAATTTTTCCTGGCACCCGCTTAATTTGTTTTTGATCTTATCGATAATGCTGCTATTGGGAATCGCCTTTGCTTGTCTTTCAAATGGCTTTGCGATTTTATCACAACGTGAAGAACCACTGGTGATCATGGGAAATATGATGACTCTGCCATTAATGTTTTTCTCCAGCGCCATGGTGCCTGAAGCCTTTATGCCCGAGTGGATTCAAACCGCAGCCTTAGTCAATCCGGTTGAATATGGCGTGGATGCATTACGCGCAGTGCTTACAAAGGAAATTAATACAGAATTATTTTTACAAGGATTTTTTGTAACGCTGGCGATCACTCTCGCTGCATTATTTTGGGCGATTTCAGCGTTTAAAGGTTTACGCGATTAAAAATTCATGGACATTCCCACGGCCATGTTGAGCCGGGTGTAATTGCCTAACGATGTACTTTGGAAACTCGATATGGCTTGACGACCTTCTTGTCTTGAGTCTTCATCCCTAACGGCTCGTGTAATACCGGTTGCTAGATTAGAATAATTTCCAGTCCAGGAACCATGGACAAAAAATCGCACGTCTTTAATAAATTCGTAATTCACTCGCGCAAGCATATTTAAAATGACGTTGGTACGAGTCTGCGACTTATTGTCTGCCGCCGCACCTGTATCTGGATTAATGTAACCTTGATAGGTCAAATTTGAGAAAAGTTCGCCTACGGTTCCGGGAGCTAGTACTTTTGAAATTCTTAATGAAAATGCATGGCTGTTATATTCATAGTCTTTGGAGGCATAGGTAATTGTGACTTCGCCAAAAACAGGCAGATTTGAATTTGGATCAACGAAACTCAAGCGATCCGTATTTTCGATATTGACGATACTACGATTGGCAGCTAGCTCATAACTGGCTTCGGCACCGATTCCGTAAAACAAGTTCTGTTTTGCGGACAAAGAAATCGAACCACGAATGGATTTTACTCGGGGCGCTTGCAAAGTGGAAATATAGTTTATTGATAAACTATTGCGTATTTCCGTTGGAATTTCCTCACCTTCAAAACCAGGGGGCGCCATATTTAAAAATGCCGGATAAAACATGCGGCGATTTTGCCCTAGGCGCACAGCATTGGATTGACTATAAGGAAGCCCTTCCAGTAGGCCTTGCATATCAATGCGTGCTATATCTACATACCAATTGTCCTCAAGCGGGCCACTACGATAAAATAAACGCGAATCCACACGCATGAGATCCGATGGATTAACGTGATATGTGGAATGAACCGGTGACAGGCTCAGGTTAAACGCTGAATCTTTTAGCTGTAGTCCATAGCGGAAATTTAAGGATAAATCCGTTCGAAAATCCTTGAGCGGTCGCGCATTATTGAGATTTAAATTATTATCAAATTCGATTGTATAACCCAAACTATTGGTGAAACCATTAAGGCGACTTTCAACAATTCTCAATCGATCCTCAGCCTGCGCTATTGTGTTTTTATCGGCTCTAGCTGCAAATATCAAGGTTCGGTACTCTCTTGCCGCCAGCTCGTCTAATTGTAATTGCTCGTAAATATTCGCTAAGCTCATACGCACCAAATAAATTTTAGCATTCATATCTAATAGTTTTTGATAAGATGCAGCGGCTTCTCGCAATTTTCCTTTTGCACGCTGCACACCCGCCAGAAAAAAATAAATTTCAGGATCATCCCCACGAGCTTGAATAAGATTCTGAAAAATTGCTTCGGCCTCCGTAAATTTATTGTCTTTGACCAAACCTCGCGCATGCGCCACTTCCCATTTATTTCGTGCAACTGCTTCTTCTCGACCACCAGGCCCTATATCAATAACCGCTCGATATTGTATGGCTGCATCCATATGACGATTCATGTCTTCGAACAATTTTGCCAAATTCAGTCTTGCATGCACATTGTCCGGCGAATGCCGCACAACATTCTCGAATTCCAAAACCGCATCATCAAGTTTTTTCTGCTGCATAAAAATCAAGCCACGTTGAAAACTGGCTTTGATGTCACCTGAATAGAAATCCAAGGCCTTTTGGTATTCTTTAAGACTTTCTTCGACTTTTCCACTGCGCAAGGCCGATTCAGCAATTTGAGAGTGCATAGCATTCATGCGTTTCTTTGCTTCACTCGCATAGCGCCCTGTTTTATCCTGTTCAATAATCGTAAGAAACTCTGCTCTAGCTTTTTCAAACTCACCTGTTGCCAAATAAACCCCACCAAGGTTTGTACGCGCCGCCAGATCGTTTTCATTAATTAATAATACTTTTTTAAATGCAATCTCAGCTTCTTTGAAATTACCACTGCTAGCGAATGCTAGAGCAATATTCATATAGGCTTCAGTATTCGTCGGATCGATCTCAGCCACTGAACGAAAGACTTTCATCGCCTCATTCCATTGTTTGTCTGCTAATAATAATCGACCACGAATCACTCCATGTTTGATGCGAGCATTGGTTACCATCTCTTTGCTTGCATCACTGGTGATGATATTCTCATAATATTCCATTGCCTCTTGGGAACGACCGGTTCGTTCAAAAATAGTCGCCAAGTTCAAATTGACCAAAACATTATTTGGTGATATCTGGAATAAGCGACGGTAGGTCAGTTCGGCTTCCTCAACTCTATTTAGCAATAAATACATAGCACCAATGCCATATAGCACATCAAAGTCATCGGGAAATTCTAATAGCAAACCGTTATAGATTAGCAGTGCCGCGTTCAACTCGTTTTTGCGAGCCAACTGTTTTCCCGTAATCAGTGACATTCTTTTCTCAATATCTTTTATTCGCTTATCTGCGGTACCAGATGCAAGCATTCGCTCGTATTCTGCGATCGCTTTTTCTTCTTCATTTTGTTTTTCATAGAGTTGACCTAGATAGAGACTGTAGCGGACATTATTCTTGTCTAACTCAATGCTTTTTTTAATATACTTTATACCTTCACTAACTTTCTTTTGATTGATATGTACCACGCCAATGCGGAAAAACGCCTCTGGATGCTTAGGCTCCAGCAATAGCATTTCATTAAATTTTTGTAAAGCTCGATCAAAATTACCCTGACGGGTATAGCCAACACCTTCATCCAAAAGTGAGTCTATTACACTAAGCTCAATTGCATAGACCGATGAACAGAAAAATATAAGCATCAAACCTGCGAGAGCAGATGTAGCGTTCTGTTTTATCCATCGAATCAAATTAATCATATCGTATCGCGCATCTATACCCTAAAAAGTCACGCTAAATTTACTTGCCACACGCCAACCATCGAGTGTTAGTTTGATGCTTTCACGATTGCGCCCGTCAGGACTCAATGCTACAACCTCACCTAACCTGAAATCATAACCAAAAGGTTGTGGCACGCTCTGAATTCGATCACCATCATTTAAATCGTTACGCATATTAAAGCTAGATAATTTGCCATCACGAATACTGAAGGCATAGCCACCTTCAAAACTAAAAGAAAAACGTTCGGTAAGTCTAATTTCTCCACCTAAAGCAAACTGCCCAAGCAGCGGCCCGGTGGTTTGAGCTTCATAAATAAAAATTCGACTAAAATTAGTCGCTGGTCCAGTTTTAAAATCAAAAACATGCTCTTCACGATAATCAATATCGAACAATTCATTCATCGTCATACTCAAGAACACATTGTATTTTTTCTTGCGTGGAAACATTAAATATCGCAGCCCCAAGTAATATTGCATATATGAAAAATATCCTCGGCGCTCGTATAATGCTTGATTATCTATTTCACCTTGCATTGGAATATATGCATAAACTGTTGAACGACTATTCACTTCCCAACTACTCACCCCGATGACAAAGTCATAGTGCAATCCAAAGCGTCGACGCATTTCCAACCCAGGCTCAGGTGCCGCACCTAACGGCTCTAATTCGTTTTGTAATAAAAAATCTTCCACTGGATAGGTTTGCTCACCTTCAATATCATCTGGCAAGTCCACAACAATCTCAGATTGTCCACGAAAAGGTGCACGAAAAATATGATCGTATATCGGATCCAGGGAAGGATTGGCAATTCCAATTACAGGTGAAAAGGTCCAACCATGGTTAAGCTCAATTGCAACAACTTGCACAGAAAATACCAGCGAAAATAGTAGTAGAACGTTTCTAGACATTTTTAGCAACCGCGAACTTGGGCTTAAAAAAGCTCAGCAATAATGGCAAGACAACACATGCGGCCAAACAACTTACTGCCATATATGCTGCTACAAAATAACCAAGTTTAACGTGAGGTGGAAATTGCGAAAAAAGTAAAACAGTAAAACCTACACCAACAACCAATGCATTCAGCACAATGGTTCGTCCCGTGGTCGACATGGTTTGTCGCAGCGCTTGCTGGTGATCTAATCCTGAAGCCAACTCGCTCTTGAAACGGAAAATGAAATGCACGGCATAGTCAACTCCCACACCAATAGCAATACCTGCCGCGAGCGCGGTCGACACATCGAGAGGAATGGCAAACCAACCCGCAACACCGGCAACCAGCACGGTGGATACGGTCACGGGAACTACAACATAAATTCCTGCGATTAAGGATAAAAACAACAACGATGCAATCAGCAAAATTCCGATTTTGGATAAAAGAATGGCCGTAGTTTGACTTCCAATCAATAATTGCGCCCATATAAAAGAATTGTTTGCAGAGCCTGACAAATTAACCTCAACATTCAAATCCTTGAAATTCATATCCACATAGTTATTCACTTGGTCAATAATGTGTTTTAAATCTCGTGTATGATCAGTTTTAATTGCAAAACGAATAATTCCTCGTCTGTATTCAAAATCGACCACTTCATCCAGTTGTTGTGGACGACCAGACACAGAGAACAAGAACAAATATTCTGCAATTTGTGCAAAATTATCCGGCAATTGATTGTAATGCATATCACCTGCATGCAGGTTCATATTCATATTTTTCAAATAATCAACAACAGACAAACTATCACCCACATAAGGAAGAGTCTCACCAAAGGCTTGCAAATCTTGCATTTTAGTTAATAGTGCGGGTTGTTTAAAAATATCCTTCTCTTCGCTTTCGATAACCACATTTAGAAAAATCGAACCATCGAAATACTCATTTATTATTTTTGTCGATTGATCGACTTCGGAGCCTTCTTTAAAATCACTTAGCCAACTAGAATCGACAAATAATCGAGTACTACCAACAACGGCAACAACCATAATCACCATGAATCCAAGCGCAACACCTTTGTGATTATCGTAAATCCATTGCCCCAGGCGGCTTAACAACCAGGACAAGCGAGACGGCGAATTGAACATGCGCTGGTTGCGTTTGCGCGCGTAGTACGCTCCTACTTTGGGTTTCATTAAGCAAAGAATTGCCGGCATCAGAAGGATTGAAATTAACCATGATAACAAAACACCTAACATGGCGAATAAACCAAAAATTTTGAATGGCGGCATTTCAGCGAAAATTAGCGCCAAAAAGCCTATACCTGTTGTCACCGATGTCGTAATCAATGGCAACTTTAGATCTGCCATCGTATTGGCAACGATCTCTTTTCTATCCGCTTGAGGGTTGTGTAAAACTTTGTCGTAATAATTGCTTAATATGTGCACGGCGTCACCAATACCAACTGCAACAAGTATGACCGGCAACATTGTTGATATGGTATAAAGTGGCACGCCAAATAATACCATCACACCAAAGGTCCAAATAATTGCGCTGACCATAACCAACAAGGGTAATACCACTCCACGACCGGTGCGAAAAACTAAAAACAGAATAATGGCAATTACAACGACAATCATTGGCACCATAATCTTCATATCATCCATGGCATACATGCCTGACGACACTTCAATCACTGGACGTCCAGCTAGATAGAATTTATCGTTAATTGCCTTGGTAACGTTATTTGCAGCAGTTGGTTCTATGGTCTTACCTTCAGGTTTAATACTGCCATCAACATCAACCCATTCATTACCTTTCCATACTTGCTCGGTGGAAGCCTCAGATAGATTTTCTAAACTGGAGAAATCCTCAGTCACCACGTTCATGTTTTTTTCAGGTATGCTTTTTTTAGTTGTTCCATCGGCATTAACCCATTGATTGCCTTCCCAAGCTTCCCCATCATCGGTAGCTTTCTTTTCTAATAGTTTTTCTTTTGGTGTGCCGTCCGCATTGACCCACTCATTACCTTGCCAAGGCTCTTCATCATCTTTGCTTTCTGACTTGTCTTTTGGTGTACCGTCCGCGTTAACCCAATCATTGCCCTGCCACTTGCCATCACTTGAGCTCTCACCACCCCAAGCGCCCCATGAAGTTTCTTCTCCGGATTCTGCAGCTAAAATTCCTTTGATTTGAAAATAGCTCATCCAACGATAGGCGCCACCTTCTTTGATTCGTGCACGAATCATAGCGGCTTTACCGTCTTGTGAAATAATATTGCCTACAAATAAATCTGCGTTGTCATATAAACGTTTTTTTAGCAACTCGATATCGGCTTGCGTGCTTGGCACACCCTCCATCACTGGCTTAGTACCGATCGCTTTTTCCGTACCATAGAAATACGTTGCTGTGGAAATTGATGCCACATCAATTGGGTCATTAGCAATGACACCATTGAGTTTACTAACCTTGTCAGTGATGCGCGCAATTCGCGCCAGCGTTTCTAGATTAAAGACGCCCTCTTCTTCATTGACTATAGTAATAATCAAGGAATCTTTGACACCAAAAAGTTCATCCACGCGCTCATCATATTTTATTGCCGCATGACCTTTTGGCAAATACACTCGTGCATCGGTTTCCCATTTCAAAGATGACAATTGACTGGCAAAAAATACTGTCAACATCAAACTGATAACTAAGACCAACTTGGGAAAGCGTATACCGATACTGGAAATATGTTTCAACATAAAATTTCCTCTTAAAAGTCGTATTTAAACTCTACGAAAATACGACGATTTTCCTTAAAGTTTCCGAAAAACTGAGCACGCTGCTCTAAATCAATCAATCCGCCCGGCGAATTTGGTGAGGAGGCGCGACCAAACTGAGTACGTCGCCCGATAAAATAATCAACACCAGTTGCCAACTGCAAATTATCAGTGACATGAAATGTGAATTTTGGTTTTGCATAAATCTCTTTGAAGTTCATCAAATAAATAAACAACAATGTAAATACACCCGAGTGACGACGCATTGGCTTGCGCACAAATAGATTAAGCGTGGTATCAAACTGATCAGTTAAAATATCGCGGGTATAATCCAAAATCACCCACTGCGCTATCGCCGGTGAAAAGTCAGCTCCCCATTTACTAAAATCATAACCCAGCCCCCAGCGCACGTGTGATCGTGAAAACTCACCATCAGAATCGAGAAAACCGTCACCGTTATCATCTTTGTCGGTGATTGCAAAATATTTCCCGGTGACGTAGGCAAATTCAAATTTTAATATATCCCCACCGATTTCTCGCGTCATGGTCATTCCATAAATTGAGTTGCGTATGTACGTGGGCAAGATTGCTAACTCGGTCACTGGCTGGGGCTGCACGAGGGACTCAGCGGAAATTACACGAAATGTCGTTGGATAGTCATCCCAGGTATAGAAATAGCTAAAGGAAAAATCTGCGTCTTTAAGTCGTGTTGTCCACTTAGCGCCATATTCCCAGTGTGCGGGATTTTTCCAATCAGGAACGGTAGTTTTTTCCAATACCTGAAACAATTCCCATTCAGAACCACCAGGTGCAGGTTTATGAAAACTTAAATCAGGAATAAGCAAAAACTCAAAATTGCCATTATCTGAGTATATATTGGCTTTAAACGTCCAAAGTGGAATCCGATAATCCAGCAACTCCGGAAGAATTAATTCACGGAAATCCATAGGATTGATTTCGTCGACAATCCGAATACCTTCTAGCACACCCCATATCACATATTGACGCCCAACTTTCAGATCAATTTTGTTTAAATATAATTCCAAAAATAATTCACGAATATCAACGACTTTATTATCTTGGTACTGATCTAAATCTTCGACAAATACTGGCGGCTGTGCTTCATCTCGCACAAAACGAGCTGCAATGGTTTCATAAGGGAACAAATCATACACGTGATCATAATAAGCCCAGCCTGAACTGAGAATACGACCTCGTTTACCAAAACTATAATCAGCGTGTAGTGATAGAATATTGCGAATTTTAGTGAATGAACGGGGCTCATCAAAACGATACGCGGTTTCATTTTTCACATAGCCGCCCCAACTAAAAAATGAAGATGATTGCGGAGCCAGTAGACTATCCAAATTATCAGGAATAGTCAGATCATTTGGTGCTGCCCATAGTTTTACCGCCCACAGCATTAATAAGCTCAACGCAAAAAGTCGAATGAACCGCAATGACTTCACCGTTCGCTTACCGTTGTAATTCAATTCGTTCTTGACAGGTCTGACAAATGATTTTATTAGAATTGTTATGCAGTAAGACTTGGAAAACGGGTTGCGATGGTTCGATGAGAATGCCACAAGTTTGGCAACTAATAGCTTGCGCTAATTCCAGCGGATGCCAAGCGATAATGGCGGCTTCAGTTGCTAAAGGAAGTGGTTTTTTTTTGCTTTCGCCTTTGTGAGGAAATGCTGCTTCAAGCACTTGGCGAATTAAAAGCGAAACAGGTATATCAAGTTCTTCAGCGGTATCAAGCACTCGCTGTTTTAATTCACTTGGGACACGAGCACCAAGATAGTCTTGTTTGCGTTTAAGCACAGTTTGCATCGCTTGTTTGCGAATTTGCCGTGCATTTTCACGTGCTGCAACAGCAACTTTTACTTGCGTAGAACGTTCCACCAGCACCCCCCGGATGTAAACGATTTGCAAAACTGGTGATTTACCAGCCAAGATGACTATGCCATAGTCAGATTAAATCTTTGTTAAACAAATGTATAACAATAGGGCGCAAAAGTCGAAGAAATCAGTAGCTTAGCTTTAAAATTCTTCTAAGGTGGAGAAAAATACGCGGTGCGCTGGAAACACCGCGTACTGATTAATTGACAACTTGGTTAATTACTAATTTGACACTTGGCGCATCAGCCACATTCATGGGTGAACTAAGCGTTTGCAGGTCGCCCGGTTGTGGCATGGCATTACCTGATTTAGAAATCCGCGCGCCCACCACGACTTTGGCGAAACTGGATAAGCGCATTTGTGGATTCATCGCCATGCTGTCATCTAACGTGAAATCAAACGGCAAGTCTTTCACTTGTTTTTTAACAATCGCTAAAGGCATACGTGGGCCTTGTGCCGCTCGCGCAAATACAAACACAGTATCATTGGGATTAGCTTTGGATGCAACAGCACCACCAAGGGTTACGTTGCCTGAAATACGCGCATCACTCATAGCTGCAGCTTGAGTTGATTGTGAAGCACCGGCCTGTGCCATGGGGGGATTCATGCCTAAGCCTTGTCGACTTTCTGCTTTAAGTTTTTCGATATCAACCGGCAAACCTAAGCGAGTACGCACTTCTGCAAGATTTTTTGCGATTTGTTCTTTGTCATCGCCACCGGGCAAAACAGCAAATAGATTCTCCCAATGCTGCAAAGCGGTTTCATATTTTTCATTCTGGTAAGCCGCCGTACCTAATAACCAAAGCGATTTCACATGCTGAGGATCAACCGCAATCGCTTGTTGCAACAACCCAATGGCGCGCTCATTAAGCACCCTTCCACCGGCCATAGCCACAGCATCAGCATAGCTAGATAGCACATCGGGATCCTGACCACCGCCAAGCACCACTACTTTTTCATAAGCTTTAACCGCATCACCATAACGCTTGAGGAATTGATAGGTGCGCGCCAACATATACCAACCCTGACCATCATTGGGGTCTTGCTCGAGTCGCACCAAAAGTTGATCCACCATGGATTCAACGGATTGCTCATTATGTTGCTCAGCACTAACTTGTGGCGATGCATTTTCCGGGTCCAACCCTGCTTTGCCCGCACCCCAATATCCATATAACGAAACTGCCGACACAGGAATAAACAAAGCTATAACGATTGCCGCTGCCTTATTCAACTTCACATTACTCGCTTCAACTTTTTCATCCGCATCAAGCTTGGACATATCATCCAAAAGATTACGTTCAGCATCCACTTTGGCCTGCTCAAATTGATCTTGGGATATGACACCATTTTTTAAGTCATTTTCCAATTCGGCAAATTGATCTTGATAAATGGAAACAGTTAAATCTTTTTGATTAATCTTATTGCTTGCCACTTGCTTACGTAATAAGGGTGGCAGCAAGAACGCCAAGGCTCCGATCACAAACAATATGGCGATGAGCCAAAATCCAACTAACATTGATTACTCCCCACTTTTATCTTTTATTATGGTATTCACTTTCGCCAATTCATCCGCAGAAAGTGGTGCATCGCTAATTAACGCACGACGTTTTTTCAATTGCACGATCAAAGTAATAAAACCAATAATCATCAATAGAAACGGCCCAACCCATAACAAGATATTTTCAGGTTTAAGTGCTGGTCGGTAACGAATAAAATCACCATAACGTGCAACCATATAGTCGACTATTTCATCATTGCTTTTACCTGTGTTGATCTGACTGCGAATTTGACGGCGTAAGTCATCTGCCAATCCTGCTTTCGAGTCAAAAATGGTTTGGTTTTGACATTTTAAACAACGCAATTCAGATGAAATTGCTTTGAAGCGGTCCTCAATTGCAGGATCTTCATTTGGCACAGCTTCCTTTGCCTCGACTTGAAAAAACGAAATAGCGAGCAGAATTGCTAACAGACTTTTTTTCATTGTTGCTCTAACTCCCTAATCATTGGTTCCAAGGTTTCTCGCCAATATTGATGGGAAACGGCGCCGGCGTAACGATGACGGATAATGCCTTGTTTGTCGATAACATAAGTTTCCGGTGCGCCATAGACACCAAAATCAATCGCGACATCACCACTCAAATCCGCAGGAATATTGCTATAGGGATCGCCTAACTGCCCTAACCATTGCAGAGCATCCTGACGACGATCTTTATAATTAAAACCAACTATATTTACTTTGCCTTGACGTGAAAGCTGCATAAACAACGGGTGCTCAGCTCGACAAGACGGGCACCATGAGGCCCACACATTCATTAACCACACCTTGCCCAGCATTTCATCAGGCGAAAACGTCTCTTGCGGTTTATGCAATTCTGGCAAGTTGAATTTTGGTGTTGGCTTACCCACTAGAACAGATGGCAGTTCACGCGGATCTTTGCCCAAGCCAACAACAAAAAAAGCAACCATAACTGCAAAAATGCCTAGAGGGACTAAATATCTAACCATTATGCCTCCGCCTCTGATGGTTTTGCTTTTGCTCCAGATTCTAGTTCTTTATTTTTTGCCATTATTTCTTTTTCTCGACGAGAAACAATGCGATAACGACGATCACTGATAGCCAGAATTCCACCGATACCCATGATTGCGCAGCCAGCCCAAATCCAATCAACAAATGGCTTATAATACGCACGCACTGACCATGCACCCGAATTGCCTGCAGGCTCACCAAGTGATACGTACAAATCCCTAAACAAACCCGTATCGATTCCGGCTTCGGTCATGACTTGTTGCTGCACGTTGTAATAACGTTTTTCTGGATGTAATACACTTTCAATTTGGTCATTTTTCAGTACAGTAATAATTCCTTGCTCAGCAATATAGTTCGGACCTTTGACTTCACGGGTGCCATCAAAACGGAATTGATAATCCCCAATAGTCACCACATCACCCAAATCCATGCGCACGTCTTTTTCCACTTCATAGCCATTAACCATGGTGACACCAATAATGAAAATAGCGACACCAAAATGCGCTGTTTGCATACCGTAATAGCTTAAAGACATTTTACCGAGTTGCACACCGGCTTTTGATTGTTGGCGTATGCGGTTAACAATGTTCTCAACCACTGTTGATATGATCCAAGCCGCCATTAAAATTCCCAAAGCTCGCATAGCGGTCCACTCACCCATAATGAATGGTCCTAGCACCCCAGTAACAACCGCCACGCCGGCTGACCACTTAAGGCGCGTCACTAAATCAGGTATTTCAGCTTTTTTCCAGCGTGCAATCGGCCCAACACCCATGAAGAACACTAGTGGCGCCATCAGTGGTACAAAAACCGCATTAAAGTAGGGAGGTCCAACAGACATTTTGCCTTGACCTAATGCATCCAATAACAATGGATACAAAGTTCCAAGTAAAACAGCACCTGCAGCAACAACCAATAAAACATTATTGACTAACAATAATGATTCACGCGAAACCAAAGCAAAGTTTCCACCTAAACCTACTTTCGGCGCACGCCAGGCATATAGCAATAAAGAGCCGCCGATAACAATGGTTAAGAAAATCAAAATTGCCATACCCCGTTGTGGATCAGAGGCAAATGAGTGCACGGAGGTTAAAACACCCGAGCGAACTAAAAAGGTTCCAAGCAAACTCAGTGAAAATGCAAAAATGGCAAGTAATACGGTCCAGTTTTTAAAACTTCCGCGCTTTTCCGTCGCGGCAAGTGAATGCACTAGCGCGGTCCCCACCAACCATGGCATGAACGAAGCGTTTTCTACCGGATCCCAAAACCACCAACCGCCCCAGCCAAGCTCGTAATAGGCCCACCAACTACCCAATGCTATGCCTAAGGTTAAAAAGACCCATGCAATTGTCGTCCAAGGCCGCGACCAACGCGCCCATGTTGCATCCATTTTGCCGCTCATCAATGCAGCAATCGCAAATGCAAATGCAACAGAAAATCCAACATAGCCCATATATAACAATGGCGGATGAATGGCGAGACCAGGATCTTGCAATAAGGGATTTAAATCACGCCCATCGGGAGCCGGCGGCATAACACGATCAAATGGATTTGAGGTGATTAGCGTAAACAACATAAATCCAATAGAGACAAAACCAAGCACGGCTAAAACTCGCGCAACCATGTCGATAGGCAAACGACGACTAAATACCGATACCGCCAAGCCCCAACCGGTTAACATTAAAATCCATAACAACATGGAACCTTCATGACCACCCCACACCGCAGACACTTGGTACAAGGTTGGCAACATGGAATTGGAATGCATAATGGCGTACTTAACTGAAAAGTCGTTACCCACCATAACTGCAACCAAGCAGCCAAACGCAATTGCAGAAAATACAAATTGGCCTTGTGCCGCTGGTCGAGCCATCGCCATTAAAGCTGTATTGTTTTTTGCTACGCCTACTAAAGGCACCACCAATTGCACAAGCGCTATAACTAGTGCAATAGTTAAAGCAAAATTACCTAATTCTGGAATCATTTAGATACTCCCTCCATTGGGTTTTTCTTCAGCGCGTTTTAGAGCGTCGGCCACTTCCGGTGACATGTATTCTTCATCATGTTTGGCTAAAACTTCATGCGCCGTAAACACCCCGTTTTCTAGTTTTCCTTGTGCAACCACGCCTTGTCCTTCACGAAACAAATCCGGAAGAATGCCGGTATAGGTAACGGGAATGCTTTCAACTTTATCGGTCACAATAAAATGCACGGTTAAACCATCATTTTCACGTTCCAGTGTGCCTTCTTCAACCAAGCCGCCTAAACGAAACGATTTTCCTTGGGGCGCTTTACCTGCGACTACATCTGAAGGGCTTTGAAACAACATCATGTTGCTTTCAAAAACATTTAACGCTAACCAGGTGAGCAATCCTAAAACACCCAAACCACCGATGACAATTGATAAACGTTTATGACGTGCTTTCATCTTAGTTTCTCTCTTTTAAGCGACCCATGCGGGTAATGCGTTTCAATAAACTTTGTTTGCTACGAGTGAGTAATATCAATTCGATAACGATATACAAAAAAGTTGCACCATAAGTCATGGCGATATAAAAGGCATGTTTATCTGCTAATAATTCCGCCATCAGTTTTTACCTTTCACTAAATCTTGCACCCATGCAGTTTGGCTCTCGCGCTCAAGAATAATATTACGCACCCGCATCAATGCAACAGCGATGGTATAGAGCCAAAAAGCAAACGTTAAAAGCATCATTGCCGTAAACATAGAAGTTGCCATGGTCGGTGCCTTATCAACAGTGACTGACATACCTTGATGCAAGGTATTCCACCATTTCACTGAAAAATAAATAATTGGAATGTTAATAATACCAACCAATGCCAGCAACGCGCTGGCGCGAGATGCACGACGTGGATCATCAATCGCTGAATTTAGGGAAATAAAACCAAGATAAAGAAATAATAAAATGAGCTCAGAGGTTAAGCGCGCATCCCAAATCCAATAGGTGCCCCAGGTGGGCTTACCCCAAAACGAGCCGGTCCATAGCGCCAGAAATGTCATAGCCGCACCCGTTGGTGCTAACGCCAAGGCCATCCAATCGGATAAACGAGTTTTTAATACTAATCCAAGAATCGCATAGATACACATAACCACATAAATAAACATAGACATCCACGCCGTTGGTACATGGATAAAAAGAATTCGATAGCTGTTGCCTTGCTGGTAATCAACCGGTGCGACAAAAAAACTATAATACAAACCAATCACCGCAAGCAGAGTGGCTGAGATTAAAAACCATGGAATAAGCTTACCCGCGATAGGATAGAAATTCTTAGGCGTCGATAGTTGAAGCCAAAATGCTTTAGTAAAAATATTCATTAAAATACTAGTCCAACGCAATTTTTAATGCCTTAGCGGCACCGATAGGTGCTAATACTAAAGCCAAAACCAAAAATATACCCAGTAATGACAAATGGGCTTGTATTTCCATACCAGTTCTCGCGGCTTCAACCGCACCAGAACCAAAAATCAGTACGGGCACATAGAGTGGCAAAATCAATAAAGCTAATAACACCCCGCCACCCCGCACACCTAAAGTTAAACCAGCGCCCACCGCACCGATCAAACTGAGCACGGGTGTTCCTAATAATAATGTCACGACCATTATCAGCAAGGATTCCATATCCAAGCCGAGTTGCATCCCAAGCACCGGAGAAATCAAAACCAAAGGTAACCCGGTCAATAACCAATGCGAGAGTATTTTTGTCAAAACTAAAATACTCAATGGCTGCGACGCTAACAACATTTGCTCCAATGTCCCATCCATATAATCGTCAGCGAATAAACGATTGAGCGACAACATCGACGCTAATAACGCGGCGACCCATAAAACACCCGGCGCAATTTCTCTCAGGGTATCAATCTCAGGCCCCACGCCTAAGGGAAACAAACTGACCACAATGACAAAAAAGAACAAGGTCGTTAGCACTTCCGCCCGTCGCCGGATCGCCAGTGTCATTTCCCGCCATAAGAGACTGCGAATAACCGCAAACACTAGGCAGTCGCCTCGCGGCTACTCAAGTCCAGTATGGTCTCGCGACCCGCTAAATGTTTGATCGCTTGATGGGTGGTTAAAACCACCATTCCCTCATTATCCAGATGTGTAGCAATCACATCTTCTAGTTCTGCCACCGCTTTGACATCTAAAGCGGTAAACGGTTCGTCTAAAATCCATAAAGGTGCCTTAGAAAGTAACATTCGTGCTAAAGCCACTCTTCGTTTTTGTCCTTGCGACAAGACTTTAGTTGGTAAGTCCTCACGTCCACCCAGACCTATTTTTACCAACGATCCCCAAGCATCATCTTCACTCACCGGCGTGCCACTTAAGGCACATGTGACTTTCAAATTTTCCAGTGCAGATAGGTCTGCTTTTATCCCTGGCGAGTGACCGATATAAAGTAATTGCGAAAAATAGTCTTCCGCCAATTTTAAGGCGTTTTCACCCTGCCAACGAATTTCTCCTTCAGCAGGTTCCACTAAACCACATAACATGCGCAGTAATGAGGTCTTACCGCTGCCATTTTCGCCTTTAATATGAAGCAGTTGTCCTGAACCTAAGGTGAACCCGAGGCCATCAAACAACGTTTTGTCACCGCGCACACATTTTAAACCGGCGGCTTCCAGCATTAAAACATACTCCATTAAGGGATAATTTATTTTTAGACGCCTATGCGCCGACACAAGCCGCGCATTTTAGCATTAAACCGACTGATTAGACTAGGATTTCACCATTTAAGAAATCCAGGAAATTTCGCAATATTTACCAAAATAACAGGAAGTTAGAGAAACCCAATAGATACAAATGAACTAATGACAACCTGCATTTGTACCACAACTCACTTTTGTCCACGTGGCTGGGGTCTGCATGGCGTTAATGAATAAAGTCGAATTTTCGTAATAAGGTAGATTGGTGTATGGCGATGCGCCCGCGTTTGCAACCTCTCCAGCATCCGTTAAATTCACCAACAAGGCTTTATTTTGCCAACCGTGGGCTAATGCCACATGGCAATTGTCACAACTAATATCTCCATTAGGCTGACTTGGATTCGCATCGTGAAACACATGCAGATTCGTCGAATATTGAGATTGAAGAGCACCTGACAAGCTACCATCGGTGACACATGTGCCAGAACATGCGAAACCACTCGCATTAAAACTGCCACCACCAGTAAACGTACTTACACCTGCGCTAGTGTAATCACTCGCTTTATGACAGGACGTACAAAACGCCTCGCCTTTATTCGCAATCAACAATTTTCCTGTAGCTCCTGAACCGTGAGCACCTTTCGGGTCGAAAATATTTGAACTCGCATGACAGTCAGAACAATACATGGTTTGCGACCCAACCCCTGTTGCAAATGCCGCTTCAAAATTGGCGCTATAGGTATTATTTCGATTAGTTTGCCCTACGACCGGATGCCAACTGCGATGGTTATTAGCCGCAGCATTGTCTATCGGGCGAAATTCCTGGGCGGGGTTACTCAAGCCTGCGCCTGCAGTATAAGCAAAATTCGAATGGCAACGCATACAGATTTGATACTCTCGCGTAACATGTCGATCCGTTACATCAGTTGTTGCAGCACCAACAGGATTACCTTGTTTAACGTCATACCGAATGGCGTCATCAGCCAAATCAAAATTATCGCTCGCCCAACTATGTGGCTCGACGCCCCAAGTGCCTCGCAACGAACCAGAAATTATATTGCTGTGTATTCCGGTGTCATGCTCATGGGTAGCCTTCGAATCAGCAATAGCTGGATTGTTTGCGATTGTCGTATTCTTGGTCATACGATGACTGTGGTGACAATCCGCGCATTCAATATGCCGATTGACACCAGTAAAATCTATTTCGAGCTCGATATGGTTTCCACTTGTAGCAATTCTGTCGTCATGAGAATCTGAAGGAGCCACCTTTGTGGCTGAAACTATTTGCGCTGTTTTATTAATATTGTGAGCTTCCGCAGTGATTGAAATCCCACTATGTCCACCAGTTAAGAGTATTACGGATTCGATATCTTTTGCCGCTGATTGTAAATTGTTAGCCGTTCCGTGACATTGAAAACAAGTCTCTTCCTGAGCTGAATTGCCACCATTATGAATACTACCAAGTAAGGTATCGGTGCCTTCGCGCAGAAGTGTTTTTGCACCTTGTACTGTATGAGCATCGTGACAGGCCAAACAAGATGATTCTGCTACAGTGGTATTTAGCGGAAATTCTCGGATATTTGCAGCGGTGTCGTTATACGCTGCACTGGCATGAGTAAAATTCGCATGAATTGAGTCCGCCCATCCAGTTTTTTGATGACAGGCGATACAACCAACATCATTTGCTGCTGAAAATGCGGCCCCTTCGATTGGCTGCGCTTTTTGAAAACGATTCAGACGTAAAAATTTGATATTAACATCCACATCGGCCCCAGAACCCCGTATATGTGGATCGTGACAGGTCACACATTCAACCTTACCTGCTTCTAGCGGTGCGTACATATGAGTATCAGTTGCACCTGTTCCTACTGCACTACGACCTTGACGCGATTTTATATAATCAACTGAACCGGGATCCACAAGCTCCCCGTCACCGTAGAGATCGGCATCAAGTACAAAATTGAGATTGGCCAAATCGGTATTGTAAGTGATACCTATCGGATGATCATTTGTTAAATCGGTACCGATATTGGAAGTAAAACCTGTGTTAACACCAGAGCCAACCGGCATAGTAGTTACACCGCCGACCATGGAAATCGTATTTGCCGTGGCGATAGTTACGGCTTCATTGTTAGCCGAACCAAATTGATCAGGTGTGCCGGCTAAGGTCGCATGAGATATAGAAATATTATACGCCTGACCACCTGACATGTTTAAGGCACCCATGGCTAGTGTGCCATCATGACAGGATAAACACAGTTTTGAACTTATCCCGGGATCAGTCGCTATGGCATCAAGGCTTGACGAAGTGTAGTTAGTGTAGCTCGCGATGCTTATTGCTCGATTCCATAAAGGTGCAACAACACCATCAGGGGCGAAATGAGGTATATGACAAAACACACAAACTTCTTGTTCACTGGTCGCTTCGACCGTTCGAGTTGAACCTGTGGGCAATATCGGCCCGTTAATCGCAGTGGCAAAATTATGTTTAGTGTTCACTACATCTGAAATACGATCAGGCGCCAAGGAGGCTTGAGCGGCATAAAGGTTTTGGCTCACTATGCATAAAATAACAAACGAGAAAAAAACCAGCGTAGTTTGCTTTGCCCGAACCATTTTCCTACTCACATCCCTTCGTTTTGTTGCTTATTCAAATATTGAAAACTTTGTACACGACTATTCATCATGTCTGCAACATAAATTAAATTATTCTTGCCAGTCCATACACCACTGGGGTGATTAAACAAACCGGCTTGCTGTCCGTGCCCACCAATGGGTAATAGAAATTCACCTTTTTGGTTGAACACTAAAATATGATCAAAAAAAGATTCAATCACATAAATCAATCCATTAGCATCCACTGCCAAACCTTTTGGCTGTGGCATGTCGCCAATATATTTCCCACGACGCCCAAACTGGCGAATGGGTTTACCACCTAAATCCAAAATCTGGATTCGTGCATTTAAACTATCTGCCACATACAATTGCTGGTTTGCAATCGTTATAAATGTCGGCCCATTAAATTCACCTGCGTGCGAACCCTTCTGCCCAATAGTGTCAACCAGATCGCCTGCCAGATTAAAAATCTTTATCTGATGGCTTTTCGAGTCCGCCACATACAAATGTTGAGACGTTTCATCAAAAGCCAAACCTGTCGGTCGTTCCAATTGGCCATAGCCAATACTTGCTTGCGGCTCACCTTTGTTGTTCAAACGAACAACCATAGCCAAATCAGCGTCAGCAACAAACAAGTCATTGCCAATTTTTACGACGCCAATTGGCGTAATAAAGGTCTTCATTGCCGTGGCTTGCTGCCACACTTGTAAACGACCCTTAATGGGATCAAATACCACAAGCCCTCGACGCCCAACATCACTTACATAAACTCTGCCGTCACCATCCACTATACCGGTTTGAGGACGATGCAATAACTCGATTTCAATTTCGCCAGCTACCAGCCCTACTAACCAAAAAGCGAACTTTTTTAAATAGTTTTTTTCCGGTGCTAGTGCATAAAAATTATTTTCACCCGTCAATTGCCCAACAAAAACAAAACGTGGCTCATCAGGTGCTTGCGGCCAAAGTTTTTGTTCTGTTGTTGTATGATAAACCAACTTCTTCGGCTGATTGCTACATGCACCTAATAACAATATCAGAACAACAACCAGCAAATGTAATTTATCCATTTACTGAAACAAACCCACCTTTACGGATTTATCCGATACTGCTTTTGCTGTACGGGGCGCTTGTATGTCAAATACCTGGATACGTCCATTTAAACTATCCATTACATATAACTTATCGTTTGCGATTTTCATATCGCTAATATAACGAAACTCACCTTCGCCATACCCGTTACGGCCAATATCTTCAAGCAATTGCCCGTCTTTGAAAACCTTTATGCGACTATCACCTTTATCGCTGACAAAAATGCGCCCAAATTGATCTTTAGCAATGGCCGTAGGGAACATCAAATGTTCATCACCAAAATGAGAGACATAACGTCCCGCCGCATCTAGGGATTGCACGCTAAACTCAATGCGATCACTTACAAGAAAACCGTCACCGTCTGGAATCATATCCGTAATAATTCGAAATTTTCCTTCACCTTCGCCACGACCACCCATGCCACGAATCGGCTTGCCGTTATAATCAAAAACAACAATATGACTATAAACCTCATCTGCCACATAAATTTCTTTGGCGCTTTCATTCACGCTAATTGCAATGGGACGGGAAATATTAGGACCGTGTTTAATCACTTTTTTCAAATTGCCTTGGCGATCAAACCAAAGCACGCGTTTACCCAAGGTATCTGTGACAAACACCGATTGACCATCTTGCATAACAAAGACATCACTGATTTCACCTAGCGCTTTATCGCCAGCGCCATACAAGACCGCTGAATCTCGCCGGCTCAGGTCATAGCGGATCAATAAACCTAATTCAGCATCCGCAATGAATAATTCATTATTACGGATAGCTGCGGCTACAGGTCGTTTGAGCGTAATCGTGTTTTGCCCAATAAACGCTTCCAATATCGGATGCGTGGTATTTGCGAGGGTTTTGATAATTTCGACAAACCGCAAAGACGCGGATTGCTTCACCGCCACAGGCTGAGCTTGCGCCGAGGTAATCGTGCAAAACATTATTAAAGTAACAGAGCAAAGCTTGCTTATTTGTAACGCAAACCTACGCTTTTTCTCGGTTCTCGATGACATCTATCACACTCATAGGGCGGAAACGCCACTTTTCCATGACACACACCACAATACTCGCCTCGCATAATCGCTGCCATCGTGACAGGATTGGAGCCGCGCTGTGGAATAAATATTCCTGGATGACAATTCTTACACGTTAACCAAATCGTATGCGGCCGATGTGGAAAACGCACATAAGGCATGGAGGCGGTATTTTGAAAAATGACATCAAAATCCACCGCATGCATTTTTTCGGTTCCAGTTAAACCGGTACGCGGATTAATTAATCCCTTGTCTAGCGTATCAACCCAATTGATAATGCCGCGTTTATCTCGCGGAAAGTTCAACATCGCTTCGGCCGGCGGCTGAAGAATTTGCACCGCTTCGTTATTTGGATCATGAATTCCGTCTTCAGCTATTGGCACAACATCACCATGTAACTGAAAATGCCCCGAACTTTCCTCATATTGCCCCTTACTCGGCTTTGCCTCGCTATGGACTAAGGAAGAAAACATAGAAATCAAAACAAGACTGACTGATAAACTAATCAATCGACTTGTTTTTTTCGGTAATGTTGTCCGCATATTAACTCTCTCTAATTTTTTCATGCTACATCATCACCCCTAAAGACATTAGCCCCCGGCGTATCTCTTTAGTTGCGTCTTTAATAATTACCAGTGCTTCTGGATAGTTGTCCTTATCGGCAGACTCTTGAGCTTTTTCTGCGAAAAAGGTCGCTTTCTTTTTAAACATTTCCATTAACTTGATTGAACCAGGCTTGGGCTTCTTAACTTCTAAAGCAACCGGAATTAACTCTTCATAACTCTTGTAGCGTTTAACTTCATATTCAAATTCATCTTTAGGTGTGTCAAACTTTAATTCGTAAACCAAAGTTTGCTGATTCAACATTGCGTTCAAGGCCAAGGTGATTTCACGTTCTGCTTTTCTTAAAGTGCTAATCGCTTGTTTGTAATCTTCCCTTTTTGCAAACTCATCTGCTTCTTTTTCTAATTGTTTAACTTTTTTCTTATCGTAATCTTGCGGCTTTGGGCCTTTGTCATTAAGTTCGGCTTGCTTGTGAACAATAATATGGGAGTCGCGAAAACTATTTATGCTAGCGATCAATTCTTCATATTCCGCTTTCTGTTCTGCTATTTCTTCTTCGCTAGGACCGACCGGTTCTTGTGCTTTTTTAGCATTAAAAAAATCTGCGACTTCCGTTGCGAGCTTTAATGCAGTTGCGAAATCATTCGTGTTGTATGCGGTGTTTGCATGGGAAAATTTCGTGTTGAGTTCAGTTGCCGTTGCTGCATCCAAATCTTTGCTCTTAAACTGAATAAGCATACCTGCATAACTGACTTTCTGCTTGACCTTCGCAGGATCTAAGTTTTTTTCGGCAGAGAGTTGTTGACGCTGCGCCAACCCAGTCTCAACTGCTTTCGCAACCTGCTGCAATACACTCTTTTGTTCAACTTCGTCATTGACTAACAGCAATTTGCCACCCATGGCTTTGTGATTACGACATTGGTAATACAATTCACCAGGCGCTTCTTTTGTCGGAATGAAACTGACATCGCCATTATAGGTAAATTGACCTTTAACACCATCAAGGAACGCTGCTGCACCCCAACCCATGGGATTAGTGCTTATATAGAAATCATGCTGCACTCCGGTTCGTACTTGGAAGGTATATTCTTGCCCACGCACTAGAACCAAGGGTTTTCCTTGTTGTCCATTGACGATAAAACCACGTTTATCTCCGGTACCGAAGCTTGGGTGATTCACATCTTTAACACCTGCTTGAACTAAAAAAGTATTAGGGTCTTTTGGTAGTTCGACACTTGGTTTTGCTTCGGTTTTAGCTGACTCATTTGTTTCAGCTTTGACTTCACTAGGGGGCGCACTTAGTTCTTCTTTAACAATCGTAGTGGTTTCTGCTACGACAGGTGTTGAAACAATATTAAGATCTTCGTCTTCAGATAATTCTTTTTTCTTGGCTGGTTTTTTTTCTACAGGCTTCTTTTCAACTTTTATTATTTTTTCTTCAGCGGGTTTGCCAAAAAAAAATTGATCTAATTTGCTACAGCCACTAATCGCAAGCATTAGCCCTACAACGACTATTCCCTTCACCATGCGTGCACTTTGCATAAAATCTTCCTGTGAACAACTCGCTACAAGCTATAACCTTAGATGTTTCAATTTCCCTAAAATGAAATACACCTCTCCAACGGAGAGATGTATTTCGATTTAAGATTATCCCAGTTTAACGCCAGGGATTTTTCACACTTGCTTCACTCAAAGGTGGCTTCCAGTTGGCTGGTTTTTCTTTCGAGTGACATTTTTTGCAGGACTTGGTGGTCGGTGGAAAAGATACTTTTCCATGACAAACACCGCATTTTTGTCCAAGAATAATCGCAGACATGTTTATTTGATTGGATAAACGCTGTGGTACGAAAATCTTTGGATGACAGTTTGAACAGTGCAACCATTGCGTATGCGGCTTATGTGGGAATACCACATCAGGCACAGACGCTTTAACTGGACGCACAATATCAAGATCCATCACAAATGGTTCAACATCTGGGTCCTGGCGATCATAACGAGGATTCAATTTCCCACTATCCAATGCTTTTACCCAGTCAACGCGATTACCAAACTCAGTAGTTGGCAAACCTTCATAAGCCACTTTTGGTGGTTGCAATGCAGTGGTCGCATCATTAGCTGGATCATGATAACCATCATCCGGCGGAGCCGCATTGGGATCCTTCTCTTTCTTCAACAAACGATTGAATACGTTTGCATTAGATACGCTTAATTTTTCAGGCACAGAACCTGTAATCTCCGCAGAGCTAACAGCGGTTGTTGCTGCCATCATTAAGCTTCCACCTTGCGAGTCAGCTGCGCTTACGATGAAGGGTAAGGCCACCAGACTTGCAGCTAAAGTAATTTTCTTGATCGTATTTTTCATGACGATTTTCCTTGTGTCCGATGTTTACTTCTTCAGCGCTTTATAGGCCGGTGCGACCAATTGCTGAACTGTGCTTCCTGCGATATGCGTTGGTGTTCCAGGAATACCGGAATGACACATGCCGCAGTTCTCAACTGACCAAGAAATTTCACCATTGTGACAAGCTCCACAGAACTTACCATCAATTATCTTTGCCATAGTGATTTTGTTTCCGCCGGCTTTAAATTTAAAGCCCAAGTCTGCGTGACAAACTTTGCAACGAAAACGAATACGGTGATACCAATGCGGGAAAACCACAGGCCGCATACCGGCCGCATCGGCATAGTTGTTTATAACGACATCAGCATATTCCGCTTGTGCAGGCTGCGGCATTAAAGTCGCCCCTACCCAAACTATGACCCCTAAGAGGGCCAGCTTCCAAGCAGCAGTACGCTCCGTATTGGCATTCATAACTACATTCTCCGTTTAATTTTTGACTAATTTAATAAACTTTGAACATGCTCTTCTTAGCATCTTCTGACGACAAGCGTTTCAAAGCCCGTTTTTTTAGCTTGCGCATCAACCCGTGTTGCAGTGGGACATGATACCGTGTGACAAGCTTTTATCAACCAAAGCGTCACATTATCAGCTAGGTCTTATGGAAAAAACCGATAAAACCCTACAATAACCCTAAGAAGATCCCCCCTCTAAGGCTAGAACTGTCGATTCAAGTGAACCATACCCATTAATGCAGGCGAACCTGAATCATTTTTTATTACGCGACCAACAACAGCAGTCGACAATTTACCAAGAAGATAGCTGAGGCGCATTTCAGCATCGTTCCGGTAACGATTTCCAAATCGTTCAGTCAAGTTAGCAGAAACATCATATTTGCCACGTAACTTGAGCTTATATATACCAAACAACCGTGCGTGTTGGTAGTTAATTTGCGCGGTAATCGATGTTTGAAAGCCTTCGGATTGGCTTTGTTCTGTGTTCCTACGCGTCGATTGCAATGCCGCATTCAATCCCGCGCTACTCAGACGGTTTAATGGATAACTTCCCGACGCCTGTGCATTAACCACCTGAATATCAAAGTCTTCTAACAGTTTGCGTGAATCCATAAACGTAATCTGGGAATACGAGCGTATTTTACGGATTCCTGCTTGATGACTCAAACTTGCTGTATGGGTTAAATCCAGACTGTCCACGTCGGCATTTACTTCACTTAGCGTATTTAATGGCGTGGTATACGCTCTTACACTTTGGCTAAAACCCAAACGTGCACTGGAGCGGTTACCCGTGAGCCATTGTTTATTGCCGTGATGACCCACACCTGCATTAAATGTCGATGCTATATCCGCGTCGTCATAATGTGCTTCGACACGATTACCAATACCACCATCCATATACCAACTATGCGTCAAACCACCGAGCCAGCCAAAAATATTTTGCCCTGAACGATAGGACAATAACAATTGCGCTGTGCCACCCGCACTATTGTCTTGATCAGAATCAATCACCGAAACATTTCCGGCCATTGACATGCGCACTCGACGATTCAATTCCCAATCAAATGTCAAAGAACCAAAAGCATTTTTCTGATCAGTTTCATTATTATCAAACCCGGTATCACGTTCCTTGCGGTGAAAACGCATGGAACCTGAGACAGAATAAGGTTTATACGGCGCGCGCCAATAAAACATGCTGTGATATTGCGTTAATGCAGTATTGCTATTCGCCACAAAAAAACCGTTACTCTCTTCGGTTTTATTGTCAACTTGGTAATGGCTCACCAAGGACTTAATATAATAATCACTACTAGGAAAGAAATTATGCATTAACGAGAATGTGAAATTATCAGATAACTTAGGTGACAAACTATGCGATTGAGTTTGATTAATGACATCCACATAAAGATTATGTCCCAACCAACGCGCTTTGAATTTTCCGCCCAGGTTCTCGTCTTCAACCATACCAAACAAACCCGAGCCTCGAACACTATTGCTATACCATAAATCAAAACGATTTCCCGACGGCAATAACAAACCCTGGCGCACCGAAACATTCGTCGCAAGATAATCATCATCCATTGCAACCGCGACTAGCTCACCTAAGGATTTTTCATCTTGTACTCGTTTCAGACTGACATCAATGTCTGAGGCTCGTGTTGAGCGACGATAAGAAACCACATTAGGGAATCGGCTTTGGGAAAACAGGTGAAGATTGATACCACCTGAAAGCACATGGGACTCGTTATTAGCGTAGGCTGTGCCGCTTTTATTTAAGTTGGCAACTAGATTACCGTCAACCTTCAACAGCCACGGCTCCATCACAAAACCATTGGCTTGAATTGCCATTAAGAAATTATCACTGGCTGAACGTGTGCCGCCCTCAGCTTGATTGAAGGTATGAAAATATCCTATATTTCCGCCCACACCAAGAGAAAGCGCACGCGCTTGCAGCAAGCCATTTTGACTCAACAACAAAACGCCGACTAGTACGGCCAAGAAATTTGTATGCGCAAACTTATTCATGGACACAACGACTGCATGCATTATATGCATTCAGTACTCCCTCTTCTCCCTTTCCTCGTAAACGCTAGTATGCAGCGCTATTAATTGCTACTGCTGCGTTTAACCTTAAGCGTTCTTTTAAATCTGCCCACGCATTTTCCTGCGCTTGGCGTTGATATAGCTGCTTCGCCCGTTCCGCCACTTTATTCAATTGATTCAACTCGGCTGCTTGCCGTGCATCAAGTCGAAAAATAGCAACTCCGCTGAGCAATCCGACGGGCATGGAAACTTCACCGGGTTGTAGTGCATCAACTACCGCTTGCGCGGGTTTGGCCAACATACCTTGGTGCAGAAAACCCATATCACCACCTTTGCTTGCACTTTCATCCCCAGAATGAATGCGCGCCAATTGAGCAAAGTCAGCACCTTTATTTAAACGCGAAATCAATTGCTGCGCTTCCTCATAAGCCGCTTGCCAAACATCACCAGCTGATGACGGCGCTACTTTTAACAAAATCAAGGATAAACGGTCACGTGCTGGCGTGGTAAACAATGCAGGATTGTTTTGGTAAAACGTTTTAATATCTTGCTCACTAGGCTCAGGTATTTGTCGCACTTGGGTTTCAAGTTTTTGTAATAAGTCTTGCTCAGCAAATACCCGTGTGAGGTTTTCAATCATGCTGGCTTTGTGTGTTTTCCAATGCTCTGATTGACTATAACGTTTTTCATAAACATCAATTTGCGCTTGAATATTTTGTTTGTCGACACTGATGCCGCGGCGTTTTGCTTCTGCAATTAACAACACTTGATCAATCAAGTTTTGTGAAACTTCTGTCTTAAATGCATCAAGCTGTGCTTGTGGAATTTTTCCATGATAAAACCGCTTGCGAATGCCGTCTCGATAGGCGGCCTCGAAAGTTTTCATAGGAATGGTCTCATCACCCACACGCGCGAATACGTCAGCCGCAAGTTCTTTTTGCTGATATTCGGGTTTGTTAGCACTTGCTGACAAGCTGAATATACTTAATGCAAAAGCTAACAACAGGACTGTCGTGCTTAGTTTTTTCAACTCCAAAGGAAAACGTTTCACGATTGACACCTTAAACCGCTTTACTTCACGTGACAGGTCAAACAAAGACCACTCGGCGTGTCGGTATTACTAATTCGCAAGAACGTTGGATTTTCCGTGGTATGCGGATCATGGCAACTAGCGCATTCAACAAATGGCTCTTGTTGCGATTGTCCGGCATAACCATTAGATGAGGTACGCGTATAAAGCTGCACATCAGTTTTACTGCGATCACCATCGCCGCCCGTGCGCCAATCTTTATCTACCCACCATTGATAACGACCATTTCGCACTTCAAAAAGCACTGGCGCGAAGTCAGGATCAACGGTTTCACCTTGTGGCAACACTGGCGTTGAAGCACTAACACCACCACCGGCGTATTGCATGCCGATAGGATGGTCATTAGTCAAGTCGGTTCCAAGATTTTGAACAATGCCCGGCGCTAAACGACCATCGGCAGGGCCGACGGTATCATCGCCAGTCCAGGTGCCTGCAGAAAATCCTGGATTATCGGCGCCTGAACCTGGCTCGTTAATCATGGCGTCTAATGCCATGGTACCGTCATGACAAGATAAGCAGCCGATAGAAACCGAACCGACTTCTGCTACTTGCGCATCTAGTGTGGATGTACCTAATTGATCATAAGTAGAATAGTTGGCCGGATTATTTAAATTACGATTCCAAAGCGGTACCGCTGCAGAGGCATCACCACCGTGAGGTGTATGACAAAAAACACAGATTTCAGAGGTCCCGGTGAACTCATTACGGGCACCACCATTGGCGCTTAAGCTGTTACCTGTGGTTCCTAAATTATGCACAGACTCGGCAATACCGGCCCACGCCACAATGGCAACACTGGCACCTAAGGCACACACGATTAACACACCCAATATCTTGAGTTTTGCACTTGGGCTTTTGTTCATCTCCCCCCCTGGCATCCTTCGCTTTGTGCGGGTCACGACCCAACATCGACTACGACTGGTGCGAACCAGCACATCCTGAATTCATTTGCAGCTTTGTGACAAGCGCTCCCAGACGCGACTAAAACTCACAAATATGCGGAAAATCCATATGCTAGACGACATGGCTAGTTTAAGCAAGCACCAGGATTTTTAATTTTGCGCTTCACCCGCCATCATGGTGCGCTCTTTATCACTTAATAAACGCATGACGTCGACCTTCTGCATGATTTGATCAACAATATAAATACGATCGGTTTCGTCTACTGCAATTCCCGCCGGTAAAATATATTGCCCAGGTGCATCTTCACGTGCACCTTCGCCAACAGGTAGCAATAAATGTCCGTACTCATCAAAAATTTGAAAATTTTGATAAACCGCATCGGTCACATAAACATGATTTTGATTATCCACTGCTAAACCACGCGGTCTTGCAAGATTACCTAAATGTTTTCCCGGCTTACCCCAAGCCCGCAAAAAACGACCGTCACGAGCAAACACTTGAACACGAAAATTACCTGCGTCTAACACATAAAGATTGCCTTGCTTATCCAAGGCCGCTTGAATTGGATGATTAAATTCACCGTCACCAACACCACGCTGACCAATGCGAAACAACATTTCTCCGTGTTGCGAAAATACAGTAATGCGATGATTATCCGAATCGATACCGCCTCGATCAACAGCATAGACCCGATCACCGGAAGGCGAAACCACAACATCACTCAAACGCGAAAATCCACTATTGCGCCCGATAGTGCGTTTGAAATGACCCAGCATGTTAAAAACTAAAATGGCTTGATGACCCGCATCGGCAACATAAATATTTCTTGCGTTGTCCACCGCTACACCCAAAGGTTTTTGCAACACCGCTTCACCGCGCCAACCGATAGGAAACATACGACGACGCGGCACGTCATAGACATGCACTAAACCCATGCGAGTATCGCTAACCACCACGAGCCCATCTTTCGCTGCAACATCATATGGTTTATTCATTAACACGGTGCTACCGGGCTGCTGTTTACCCATAAGCTCTTTTATACGATCGCCAAGATTAGCGTCTTTCAAACTTGCGGGGGAACGTAGTGTCGCCTCATAAACCAAACGTGGCTCCGATGGTGCCGCAGGCCAATATAAAGTCGATTGATTTTTCCCAGGCGAAATCACACTACACGCTAATAGGCTAGTGCTTACTATCAATAATAGAATGGAATGTTGTAGAAAACGTCGAATGCCCATTTTTAATAATACTCGTCAGGGCTAAATAAACACCCATGCCTAGTGTAGGCTTGGGTGCTTAAATCTGACTTATTAATATAACTATGAACCGGCTTTAGCAAGCTCCGCGCGCATGGCGTCGATGGTTGCTTTATAGTCTTCAGTGTTGAAAATTGCTGAACCTGCAACAAAAGTGTCGGCACCAGCGGCGGCTATTTCACGGATATTATCCACTTTAACACCACCATCAATTTCCAAACGAATATCATAGCCGCTTTCGTCGATAATTTTTCTCGCTTCGCGCAGTTTGTCCAAGGTAGCAGGAATAAAACTTTGTCCACCAAAACCCGGGTTTACCGACATTAATAACACCATGTCGACTTTATCTAACACATATTTTAAATAATCGAGTGGGGTTGCTGGATTAAATACCAAACCGGATTTGCAACCGCAGTCACGGATCAAACCCAAACTACGATCGATATGCTCTGATCCTTCTGGGTGAAAGGTGATATAACTAGCACCGGCTTTAGCGAAATCAGGAATGATTCGATCCACAGGCTTGACCATTAAATGCACGTCTATTTCCGCAGTAACGCCATGATTGCGCAAGGCTTCGCAAACCAAGGGCCCGATGGTTAAATTAGGCACATAATGATTATCCATGACATCGAAATGCACAATATCCGCACCTGCATCAAGCACGTTGACCACTTCTTCACCTAAACGAGCGAAATCCGCCGATAAAATGGACGGTGCAATTTTATAATCTGGCATGAGTTTAGCCTCTTGTATTCTAAGGATTAATCGTGTGTGACGGCAATGCCGCGAATTCAGCCGCCCACTTTACCGGAATTTATGCTGTTTTGCAGCTTTGAATCCCCAATCAAACCTAAACAAAAATGCAAGCTACTGTTTTAACTAAATATATTACTTGTATCTGCTTGAGTCTTTGGCTTGCTTCCAGCACGAATGTGGGTGCGTCGAATCTATGGGAAGAAAAACAATGGGGCGATGGGCTAAGTTCACTAATTGATCCCGACGAAGTGCGGTGGTTACCGACCTTGCCACAACAAACTTTTTGCCTTTACCGCGAAACCAAACTCATCGAAATTCAAGGCGGTGTCATATTATTACACCCTCCCGGCGGTCATCCAGACTGGCCACATACCATCGGCGAATTACGCAAAAATCTAGTTAATCATGGCTGGCATACCTTGTCGATGCAAATGCCTGTTAGTGAAAGTAATTTACAACAGCCCGATTTTGAACGTTTTTATGAGGATTCAGCGCCCCGATTCGACGAAGCCATTAAATTTTTCAAGAATATTAATGTCGAGAATATAATTATTGTTGCGCAAGGCGTATCTGGGATTATCGCTAGCGAATACTTGGCACGTAAAGATGAACCCCAATGGAGCGTCAGTGGTTTAATATTAATCAGTCTACCTTCTTATCCCAAGGCCACCAACGGTTTGGATGGTATTAAATCCATTGCACAACTACCGGTTGCTATCCTAGATATTTATGCGGAAAATGATGCGCCACTGGTTATCGAACATGCCGCCTTGCGCCGCAAAGCCGCCAGGGAAGCCAGTTGGCAACCACGCCAGTTCAATCTTCAGCTTGATCTCACCCCCAAAGTCTTACAACTTGCCTATAATCACACGGGTAACCTCGCCTACCGGCAAATCAAAATCGAGGGTGCCGGCCCAAACTTCAGCAGCTATTCAGATAAACTTGTTAAGGTAATCCGTGGTTGGTTAGCCCGCTACGCAGCGGGCACAGTTATACGTTAGAATAAGCCAGAATTTCAAATTCATACTGGATTATTTAGACAAGGTAAAACTCATGCTGAAAACCGCTTTTGTACTACACGTCCTAACAGCCACCATCTGGGTCGGAGGCATGTTCTTCGCGTATATGGCCTTACGCCCAGTTGCTGCCGAATTGCTCGATCCACCGCTTCGCTTACGTCTTTGGCGCCAAGTCTTTGCCCGCTTTTTCCCATGGGTGTGGCTCGCAGTCTTGGTTTTACCTTTAAGCGGCTACGCCATGGCCTTTGGTGCTTACAACGGTTTTGCGCATACAGGCGTCTCGATCAATATCATGCATGGCCTAGGCTGGGTGATGATAATTTTATTCGCCTATGTGTTTTTTATTCCCTATAAAAAACTCGCCCTAAAAATTGATCATGAAATGATTCCTCAAGCAGCCGACGCGCTGGCGCAAATTCGGCGTATCATCGGCATCAATTTATTATTAGGTCTTTTTATTGTCGCGCTCGCGGCGAGTATTCGTTTCTAAGGTTGCGTTATTTTGCTTATGATAAAAAACCGCTGGTTTTGTTTATTAGTTTTATTGCTATTGAGCCCAACAATTTTTGCGGCGCGATATTTGGACAAGACTATCACCACTGACTATACCAATACCTATAACGTCGTCGAAATAGTGGCCGTCAATACCAGCAACGAAATGGCCGGTATTGCCAATGTATTAGGCCTTGATCTGGCAACGCTTTGGTATATCGACCCCAACGACCAGCTAATCAAAGCCTACGTGCTGGATAATACTCATCAGAATGATGGCAACAACGAAAATTTTGTTGTTACCGGCATGAGTAATAGCAACGAAACAAACGATAGCCATGCATATGTTTCCGGTTATTACACCAAACAAGACACGGGCAAACGCCAAGCGGTGTTATGGTATTGGGATGTGTTAACGACTCAATATAAAGCAGTCGATCTTAAGCCTTATACCCGCGATATTACTTTATGCCCTTCGCAAATCAGCGGTACGAATACGGAGTGTTATTTTTTAAATCCCGACGGTACAACCTATGACGCGCCAAACAAACACGCGCCTACTAGCTTATGCGATAACTCAGCATGGATGAACACCATTCCCACCGCATATACGGTTGAATGCGATGATGAAACCATTGCAAATTCAGTGAACCAAGCCGGCGTAGTCGCCGGTGTCTCTTTTCACAAAACCCTAGGCACAGGTGCCGAAGTTCGCCGCCCTGTTTATTGGTATCGCACCGACACCACCGAAGAAACCACTCGCGAATACACCATCGCCAGTCTCGGTTCTTTATTAGATGTTCGCCCGGATGAGGACCCTACCCCCGAGATCCTCACGGACAATACCGCAGTAATCAATCGAATTTATTTTTGGGGTGAAGTTAACTCCATCGATGAACGTTTGGGTTTAGCCGTTGGTCAAGTGTCATTTGCAGAACAAAACAACCCTCAATACCCCGGCCCCGTATTACCCGATGGTGAAACCAAACCTCCTTATATTTATCCTTCTTTTGATAAGAATTATCCGCTCACGTTTAGTGAATACAAAGATGCTCACCTAGCAACGACTGATTTGCCTGCCACCTGGCATAGCATTAATGTAGGAGGTGAGTTTCTTGGGCCTTTTCCAATACCGCACCGAATAAACAATTGCGATCTCGATCCCAATGAAACAAAAAACTTAAACAATGAGCAAGTACATAATAAATTACGCGAACAGTGTTACAAACCATTGCTCGCGGGTGAAAGCATTTCACTTCAATCCATTGCCAGCGGAATTATTTCCGGCTGGTATAACGACGGTGGGGTGAGCCATGCACGTGTTTGGTCGTTTCGCCCTCGCAGTGGAGAAAATCCCTATGTAATTAAGCAAGACCCCGCTGTATTGGAAGATTACATCACCACCGAGGTCGGCTATAGCGCTAGTTTTGGTGGCCCCAATTCGAAGGCGTTGTTTAGCAATACCTTGGAATATTTTGGCGAATATGAAACCGCGTCACCCGTAGCGCAAGTGCCTGGTATTTTAATTCAAGGATGTGGTTTGCTCGATGTAAATGATTTAAGCACGATAAGACCGAACAGTCCTTATCTTGAGCTGCTGGACATCACTAGTAACTACCCAAGCAATATGCTGATAAAAGATGTGGCAGGTGCCTATCATTATTTACAAGTATCTGGAAAAAACGTTGATCTCAGCGTGAACCTTGAAACGAATGTTGAGACCCTAACTGTTGGCGACCGGCACACCTATGTTGCTACTATCACAAACAACTCGCCCGATATATTGTCGGAAAACAATTTTGCCACCTGCGTGACTCTGCGTGTGGAGTCAAAAGTAGTGCTAACTTCAGCTTCGCGCACTGAAGATCAACAGCCCGGTGGTATTACATTTTCAAATCCAAAAAGTAGCTCAAACATTGCCAGTTGCAGCACCGATGAAGTTGGTGTCACTTGTCTTATTGGCTTAATACTACCGCAACAAACCATTGCCTTTACCATCGACGCTGAGCCCCGCCCCTTATTGGCCGACCGATTAGTGCAAACCGAAGCCGTCGTTAGCTCGGTGGAAGAACCTTTAAACAGCCTACTTCGCCCCGAAACCGGTGAGGCCTTGCCTGCAGATAAAGTGAATAACAAAAGCCAACGACAAATTTATGTGGAACGCAGCACCTCATGGCAATGTTTTATTGCTACGGCAGCATACGGATCATATCTTGAGCCTGAAGTACAGATCTTGCGGGATTTTCGTGATCAATATTTATTAAATTTCAAGCTCGGACGATGGCTCGTCGATAAATATTATTTTTATTCACCACCGATAGCTAATTTTATTGCGCAGCATGAAAATGTACGCCGTGTCACGCGCTGGTCACTCACGCCACTAGTCATTTTCGCGAAATACCCAACCATGAGTAGTTTGACTTTTCTAAGTGTACTAATAATGGCATTGAGTTGGAATTGGCGACGGCGGATTGATTAACAAAGCCATCGCCAATAATACTTAACTTAATGCATCACGCACACGTTCAAGTCGACCACGCACCTCAATCGCCAAATCTTCGACACCTGGTTTAGTAACCAAACCTAGTACAGCTTTCGGGTCCATAAACGCAACGGTAATTGAATCATCGGCCTCTTGGCGCACGACTACATTACATGGCAGCAATAAACCGATATCAGGGTCCGCATCCAAGGCTTGATTCGCCAATGGCGGATTGCAGGCACCCAAAATTGTATAAGGACGCTTTTCCACACCTATTTTTTCTTTTAAAGTGGCTGAGACGTTAATTTCCGTCAACACGCCAAACCCTTCTGTCTTTAATGCTGCTGTCACTTTTTCAATGGCTTCATCGAAACCACCTGAAACTGTTGTGCTAAATCCATACATAGTATTCACCCTTGAATTTTCAACGCGCCTACTTTAACCCGCATGCAAAACAATATCCAGCCGTACTGTGAACAAGCCTAAAAACCGGACTAGACTCCGTAAATTAATTTTGAAATTACCCCATTAGAGACACTAGCGATGGAAAAAAAAGTGTATATAATTAAGCGAGGTGTGGGGCTATACAACGGTTCAGGTCAAAAACCGGAGACAAGCAGCTAATCGCTCTCGGCAACACGTGGGAAAACCGAGATTTATCCGGTTCAACAACCAATAAAAGAACCGCATAGCACGATACCTAGCTGCTTGATCTCCGGATCTCTACTCATCAATAATAAAGCAGAATTTTCAGCCTAAAATCAGCTTGAAGTGTTGAAATATGTGCGTCAGGGTAAGACAGCCCCTTGAGTCTTAATCCTGATAAGCCAGTCTGCTGAAAAACTTGCGCTTAACACCAGAATGTAGCCAGTGTTCAAAACAGGCTTAACAGTTTTCGGCAACCTGTGGGATAACCCGAACTTTCAGCGGGCTGGCTTTTCTAAGCATTCAATCAATGAACTAAACATTTCAGGAAGTCAGTTCCGCCAAACCATCACGATTAACCACAACTTGATATTCTATTTTTTGAAAAATCGATCATTACACGGGTTTTGTTCGGCAAATATTGTCCTTGAGGGAAAAAATAGCCAGGCTGCCGTGGAAAAACCTTCAGTGCTCGCCTCATAGCGTTGAAATAGGCTAATCATATGTCCTGCTGCAAGATCATCACGTATTAACCAATCCACCAATAACGCTGCCCCCATACCAACTAAAGTGTCATCTAGTAGGGCAAGCGTGTCTGAAATCGAAACATTGGAGTTTATTTTTACTTTTGTTAGCGTCGTCTCCTTTGCTTTGAACATTTATTGTGCTCGATCTTTAGGCAACAAAGAGCTCAAGCAGGCAATTAATAGCGAATTTTTTCGCGAAAACATCATCACAGTTGCAAAACTCTACTGTCATTAGGTTTAACCATTCGCGTATGTCAAAAAGAAGCTTTTACTATCAGCTTTGAAGACAGTTATGCAGGGAACTTTTCTAGTTTACTCTGTTGATCGTTAAAAACACCGGGAGATAAAAATCTTTTTAACTCCCGGCAACACGTGGGAACCGTTTTACCTCTGCTTGTACTTCCCCTGTTTTAAAAGAGCCGGAGGTTGAAAATCTTTTTCAGCCCCCCGGCAACACGTGGGAAAGTAAATCTCTAATTTTTTTGCTCTTCTTTTTTAATTCCCGTGTTTTAAAAACACCGGGAGATAAAAATCTTTTTAACTCCCTGCAACACGTGGG
>Ga0224506_10000217_pt1 | contig 56531 bp, 48 predicted proteins | sample SF_Jan12_sed_USG_2_FD_169108 | JGI IMG/M metagenome (GOLD analysis project Ga0224506, IMG submission 169108) | Sediment microbial communities from San Francisco Bay, California, United States - SF_Jan12_sed_USGS_8_1 | ecosystem: Environmental > Aquatic > Marine > Sediment | place: USA... | reverse complement strand
TAAACAGTGCCCCCCTCCCTCCCTACTCCCGGATTTCACTATAATTCCGGGAGTACTTTCCCGGTTTTTCAGATCCGTTTCATTAACTATTCTAAAAAATACCTTATTGGCCACCACCAGGATTCAATTATGCACCCATTAAATATCGATACTAAGCAATTTCTATCCCTAAACTGGCAAAAGAAATTCAAGCTTATGAACAATGCATTGCCTGGATTTCAGAGCCCGATCTCACCCGACGAATTAAAACAGCTGGCCACCGAGGAATATATTGAAGCCCGCATGTTACATTGCTATAAAAACGAACCCTGGATGTTGAATGCCGGTCCAATTGCGCTTGAAGATTGTACCAGTCAAAAAGGAGAACCGGTTTCGTTACTGGTTCAAGCCGTCGACCAATGGAATCCTCCGGTACAGCAACTTTTAAAGCTATTTGATTTTATACCTTTGTGGCGAGTGGATGACATCATGATTTCCCTTTCCTCAAAAGGTGCAGGTGTTGGCCCACATTATGATCAATATGATGTATTTTTGATCCAGGCTAAGGGCACAAGAGACTGGCGCATTGGCGGCACCTATGATGACAATGCGTCCCAATCCAATAATGGGGGATTAAAGCAGCTCAGTAACATGACCGTAACAGACGAATACAGTCTGGTTGCCGGAGATATTCTCTACTTGCCTCCCGGAACCGGACACGATGGTATCGCCACCAGCGACGACTGCATTACCATATCCATTGGCTTCAGAGCACCCTCTCATGCAGAAGCCCTGACCGATTTTGCATCCTATGCAGCAGACCTGACCAAAGATAGCCAGCGATTTTCAGATCCTAATCGACCTGAGGTTAAAGATCCGAAGGAAATTACCGACTGGGATATTCAGAACATCCAGTCCATTTTACTCGAACATACCCAGAACACCGCCTTGGTAAAACAATGGTTTGGTAGTCTTATGACCGAGCAAAAATATCCGGAATTAATGCCTGAAAACCTGAATTATAAAATAACCGATTGGCTTCAGGGATTAGAGGATGCAGATATTGTCATTCTTGACCCAGCATCACGAATTGCTTACGACGATGAGTTTATGTACATAGATGCTCGCGTATATCCAAAGAATATAATGACTGCTGCGCAATTCAGCGTATTAATTAACAATGATCAACTCGATCCTGCCGACTTTAAAGCATTATTTGGAAATTCTGATGATTTGGATACATTACTGCTGGAATGCCTGAATTTAGGAACCTTTTTTCTGGAATAGACCGGGCCTGTACCTGACAAAATACGTGCAATTTCAAGCAATACCTTTAAAGCCCATTACCCCCCAACCGTCTTACCGGGTCTGATCCGGTAGCAGGATGACTCGCCTACGTCATGCCGGGCTTGATCCGGTATCCATTTTGACCTTAAAGATGGATCCTGAATCGAGTTCAGGATGACAGACAGGAGTCATACCGGGCTTGACCCGGTATCCATTTTAGTGTTTTGGGTTAGGTTCCCTACAAATCCTATTTGTTTACAATACATCTCAAACTAACGCCAAGAATTAGCATAAGCCACCAGCTACTTTTTTAAGTCCTTTTTACTGTTTATAACTGACGTCCACTTATTCTCCCGCCATTGGTTTCGTTGTCCACTGTTCAAAAAAGTCCAGGCAATAAAACGACTTTGCTTATTACCCTGCTGCATCTCAACCACTCGTTTCTCTGCTACACCTGCCCTATTCAATGCTTTCAGTAATTCAGGCACATGGGCTTTCCTGGAAACCAGAGATGTAAAGAAATACACCTGAGATCGATAGGACTGGCTTTGATCAATCATATTCTTAATAAAAGACAGTTCACCACCTTTACACCAAAGCTCATTATTTTGCCCGCCAAAATTCAATACGGAACTTTTCACTGACTTTTTCGATAGATTACTTTGCTTTCTAATAGAACCAGCAGCAGCGGATTGTGCGGAGTCATGAAATGGCGGGTTACACAGGGTTATGTCAATAAAGTCTTCAGGCTGAAGAATATTGTCAAAGAGTCTTTCTGGCTGAGATTGAAATCTCAATTCAACAGTCTTTTGTAAGCCTGGATTTCTATCGACTATCTCTTGTGCATTTGCCAGAGACTTTTTATCAATATCGGACCCAATAAATGTCCAACCATATTCCGCCTGACCAACGATTGGATAGATACAATTTGCACCCACACCAATATCTAATGCTCGGATACTTTGACCAACCGGGTAACCTGATCCAGAATCGTCAGACAACAAATCCGCAAGAAAGTGAATATAATCTGCTCGCCCGGGTACGGGAGGACAAAGATTATCGGCGGGTAGATGCCATTGTTGCACTGCATAATATTTAATTAATAAAGCTTTATTTAAACTGACCACTGCTTCAGGATTTGAGAAATCTATAGAAAGCTGCCCATAACCGTTATCTCGAACAAATTGCTTAAGATCAAAACAAACACCTACAAGCTCTTCAAAATTATATCCAAAACGGTGCCGGTTTCTTTTGTGTAGTCCCGGCTTAGCATTTTCACCTGTTTTTTTAGTCACTTTAGCCCTTACTTTAAAGATGCATCAGGAGATCAATTCTACCCAGATCAACTTGAACACACCATGCTTTAATATTGATCAGAGAGATCTTTCAGTACTGGAAGTTCTCGTTCATATTTTTACCAGTTTGGGAACCAGAATCACCCATATTATCTTTCACTTACAGACACTTACGCTAATAACACACAATCTCTGGTTTTTTCCAGATTTAAGAATAGTTATCCACAAATAAAAATAGTGAAAAAATATTAATGAAAAACAACAAATAGTCATTGACAACCCTAACAAAATTGAGATAAACAAATTAATAACAACACTCAAAAATTATTATTAGTTGTTATTTATCAATAACTTAAAACAATAGACCATCACTTCAACCAAAACACCCACAATTTAAATAGGTATATAAATATCTATTTTATTCACTTTATAATCTAACTAGTTTAGTCAAGACTTTTCTAATATTTTAAGGGTTATAGTGCCGAGAATCCGCGATATCACTGGCTTTGTGCTAGTTATCCACGGTTACTGTGGATAACTTTGTTAGTAACACAGTTATGAATGCTATAAATACCCGTTTTATGGGACTTGCCTACAGATTGTATATTTTTTGTACAACCAAAATAACCATTATAAATCAACAACTTAGAACACTAACAATCAATTTTCGCGACTATTATAGTAAACACAGCAACTAACTCAGGCATTTTATAATCTGTGTGAATAATTAAAAAATAGTAACTATTTCTATTGACAGCCTTGAAAGCCAACAACCGTCGTAGCTAAGCTGATTTTAGTCAATTATTGTAACCAGACTTCGCACAGTGTTAGCTCATTCAATGCACTTTATTGGATCAGTATTTCTTCTGTAAATCGGAGTTGAAAAAGTCATTTATTAATAAAAGTTTCTGTATACTGCCTGGTAACAAATAGTATTAAAAAATGTAGCCGTCTAGTGAACCTGAATATCATCAAAGTGAGGCGAGTTTAATGACCATCAAATCTGTAGCCTTGGTTGCCCATGACCATAAAAAAGAAAATCTTATTGCATGGGCCGTTCAAAACAAAACTCTTTTAGAGACCCTGACTATTTATGCAACGGGTACAACGGGAAAATTACTCAATGAAGCATTATCCATCGACATCAAAAAATTACTGAGCGGCCCTCTGGGTGGAGACCAGCAGCTGGGAGCAAAAATAGCAGAAGGTAAAATAGATTTGCTGATTTTTTTCTGGGACCCACTAGAACCTATGCCTCATGATCCTGACATTAAAGCCTTATTAAGAATCTCTGCTGTATGGAACATTCCTTTAGCATGTAACCAGGCGTCAGCTGATTACATTATTCATTCTTCACTGATTCATCAAGATTACAAGCCAGCACAGCCTGACTTTAGTGGTTACCTTGATCGAACCGTCGTCTGATAAACCTAATAATAGGAGCAAATATTGATGACACAGGTAGACTTCTATTCTCTGCCCGATAAGGACCCTGAAGCGAGGATCCTGTTAACGTGCCGCTTACTTGAAAAATCATTAGCAAAGAACCACAGGGTCCTGATTCAAGTAAACGATCAGGATGACGCGGAACAATTAAGTGAAAAGATTTGGGGCTTTCGTCCGGAGAGTTTCTTGGCACATGGATTTCTTAACGCACACCCAAAGAATGAGATTGAAATTGGCTGGACTGAAGAGCATGGTACACAACAGGACATTTTAATTCAGCTATCGAATGATATACCCGATTTTTTTAGCCGATTCGATAGAGTCATTGAAATAACCTGTGACACGCCTACAATTATTGATAGATCAAGAGATCACTTTCGATATTACAAAGAGCGTGGCTACTCACTGAACCACCACAAACTAAAAGCCTTGTTATAATCTCAGCGCATCACACTGCATTCAGGCCTCGTTATCTGTCAGGTTAAATCGCTGTCTTAAAAATTTTGCGATACCATCCTGATCATGATGACCAATCACTTCAGTGGCCATATTTATAATATCAGGGTGTGCATTTTCAGGTGCATAACGTTCATCGGCCATTTGAAACATACTGATATCGTTATCACTGTCGCCAAAGCAAATCACTTTTTTAAAGCCCATATCTTTTTTTAAAATCTCAATGGCTCCCCCCTTTGTCGCTTCTACATGGTGAATGTCCATCCAGTAATGCGACTCATTGTACATGTCCGCCCCATAGAATGTGGCCAGGCTATCAACCGATTTGAGTATATCAATCACAGCTTCAGTGGGCTCTTTAATACCGGTTGAAGAAATATTGGTAATACCTGTATAAAGAATCTCACTGATTGGGTGGACACTGGAGTTTGGTCGATCTTTCATTGAATCCAATGTTTTTTCAGAGTAAACATTATCAATTTCCCCATAATAAATTTTCTGATGATTGAGTGCATCAACAGACATAATAAAAGGAGTAATGGGCGTCCCTTCAGCCTGAACCGCTTTAAATGCGTCAATCACAGTATCAACTTCAATTTTTGATAAGAAGTTGCCATGAGAGTACTCTGATTTTGCCGGATCCCAAATTAAGGCGCCATTCTTATAAATTTGAGGCAAAATAAATTCGTGCCCCTGAAAAAAAGGTGCAGCAGCATGCAGGGTCCTACCCGTCGCGACAGTATAGGCAATGCCTTTTTCAGCCAACAACTCAAGTGTTTTCAACGTATAGGCAGACAAGGTCTGCTTTGAGTTAAATAGCGTTCCATCCAGGTCAAAAACTACCAATTCCACAAATCACCTCTTCCCAAAATAAGTCAATGTTTCAATTAATTTAGCTGACATCGGAATATTCAACATAAATCTGCAACCAGTCTACTACGCTGGTGAAATATCTTCCGAACTTAATTGTGAAGTTTTTGAAAAATACCCTATGAAATTTCTTTGCCGCTCAGACTGTGAGCCTTGAGAGATAGCGTGTATAATCGCCTTCAAATAACCAGCACATTCATCGGCAATTACTTTATTTCAGGCGACTAAGAACTCTCATGGATAAGACCTACCAACCTCAAGCGATTGAATCGAAACATTATAAAAACTGGGAAGACAACAACTGGTTTGCACCTTCTGGCCAGGGACCAGGTTACTCCATCATGATCCCGCCACCCAATGTCACCGGTAGTCTGCACATGGGTCATGCATTTCAGCAGACCATCATGGACGCCCTAATCCGTTATCATAGAATGAAAGGTCACAATACTCTTTGGCAACCCGGAACCGACCACGCGGGCATTGCGACTCAAATGGTTGTTGAGCGATTACTATCTGCTGACGGTGTTAGTCGACATGATTTAGGCAGAGAGAAGTTCATTGAGAAAGTCTGGGAGTGGAAAGAACAATCAGGTGGCACTATTACCGAACAAATGAGACGTTTGGGAGACTCTGTCGACTGGGAGCGCGAACGCTTCACCATGGATCCTGGCCTTAGTCACTCTGTTAATGAAGTTTTTGTACGCTTGTTTGAAGAGGGCTTGATCTATCGCGGTAAACGATTGGTAAACTGGGATCCAAAGCTTCACACAGCAATTTCAGATTTGGAAGTTGAAAACCATGATGAAACCGGCAACCTCTGGCATCTCCGTTACCCCTTAGCTGATGGTCAACAAACAGCTAAGGGTAAGAATTATCTAATTGTAGCCACCACCCGACCTGAAACCATGCTCGGAGATACGGCGGTTGCAGTTCACCCGGAAGATGAACGTTACCAGTCTCTTATTGGCAAGTTTGTTGACCTGCCACTGGTTAACCGAAGAATTCCCATTGTTGCAGATGACTATGTCGATCAGGAATTTGGAACCGGGTGTGTAAAAATCACGCCTGCCCATGACTTTAATGACTATGAATTAGGTAAACGTCACAATTCGGTGTTAATCAATGTTTTGGATCAGGATGCCGCTATTCTGAAAGCAGGTGAAGTTTATAACTTCGAAGGTCAGTTAATTAACGACTTTGAGGCGACTATTCCTGCTGAATTCGCCGGTCAGGATCGATTCAAGGCCAGAAAAGCCATCGTAGCAGCTTTTGAAACTGCCGGACTTCTGGAACGTATTGACGATCATAAATTAATGGTTCCCAAAGGAGACCGGTCTGGCGTTGTGGTAGAGCCCTGGCTAACTGATCAGTGGTATGTATCTGCAAAAACACTGGCTGGTCCTGCTATTAAAGCTGTTGAAGATGGCGATATTGAATTCGTACCCAAGCAATGGGAAAACACTTACTTCTCCTGGATGCGTGACATTCAGGATTGGTGTATATCCCGCCAACTTTGGTGGGGACATCAGATTCCTGCCTGGTACGATGAATCGGGTAAAGTTTATGTTGGCAGAACTGAAGAAGAAGTTCGTGAGAAAAACAACTTGGATGACGCTCTGGTATTGACACGCGACAATGATGTTTTAGATACCTGGTTTAGTTCCGCACTATGGACATTTTCAACATTGGGTTGGCCCAATGATAAGAGCATGATGAAGACCTTCCATCCTTCTGATGTTCTGGTAACCGGCTTTGATATTATTTTCTTCTGGGTAGCCAGAATGATTATGATGACATTGCACTTCATCAAAGATGATGATGGCAAGCCTCAGATGCCGTTTAAAAAGGTCTATGTCACCGGCTTGATTCGTGATGAGCAAGGTCAAAAAATGTCCAAGTCAAAGGGTAATGTACTTGACCCTATTGATCTAATCGATGGTATTTCTCTGGATGATCTGGTCGCAAAGCGCACTAGCGGCATGATGCAGCCCAAGCTCGCTGAAAAGATAGAAAAGGCGACTCGCAAATCCTTTCCGGAAGGCTTCAACGAAGGCGGAACAGACTCACTACGTTTCACACTCACTTCACTGGCCACCCTGGGTAGAGATATTAAATTCGATACCAAACGTCTGGAAGGATACCGAAATTTCTGTAACAAGATTTGGAATGCGGCTCGTTACGTGCTTCAAAATGCAGAGGGTCAGGACTGTGGCCAAAACGGTGGCAACGTTGAACTGAGTCTGGCAGATCGCTGGATTAGCTCACGACTTCAAAAATTGGAAGTAGATGTTCACCGCTATTATGATCAATATCGATTTGATCTAATGAGCCATGCCTTATATGACTTCATTTGGAATGAATATTGTGATTGGTATATCGAGTTATCCAAGCCGGTATTCTGGAATGAAAATAGCTCAGAAGAACAGCTAAGAGGCTCTCGCCGTACCATGATTCGTGTCCTCGAGACATTGATGCGCCTGACCCATCCCATCATGCCTTATATAACGGAAGAAATATGGTTGTCTATTAAGGATCTTGCAGGTGTTGAAGGTGACACTCTAATGCTTCAGAACTTCCCTGAGAAGAATGACAAAGCAATTGATGAAGCCGCAGAATCAGATCTTGAGTGGGTAAAAGGCGTCATCGTAGGCATTCGTAATATTCGTGGTGAAATGAATATACCACCAGGAAAGGCCCTGACAGTGATATTGCAAAATGGATCTGTTGAAGATAAGCGTCGTTTTGAAGAAAATGAAGAATTTTTAATGAAACTTGCTAAACTGGAAGTCATACAATGGTTAGAAGGTGACGATGCACCACCATCTGCCACCCAGTTAGTTGGCGAGCTGAAGGTACTTGTACCTATGGCCGGATTGATTGACGTTGAAGCCGAACGTAGCCGACTTCAAAAAGAAATTGATAAGGTTTCACAGGACTTAAAACGAATACTGGGCAAATTAAGTAATGAACAATTTGTAGCCAAGGCACCAGAAGCCGTTGTCCTGCAAGAACGTGCTAAAGCGGACGCCCATGAAAAAACAGTAGCTACGCTACAGCAACAAATAAAAGAACTCGAAAGCTTGTAAACTCTCTTTACAGCAGGGTCATTTCTGGCCCTGCTGCTTTGACCAATATATTGGATGGATTCAATAATGGATGATTCAGTGCTTTTTGCTCGCCAGCCTATCTTGAATACCAAGCGAGAAATCATTGGCTATGAATTACTATTCAGAAATAGTAAATTTGATACCAGTGCACATTTTAATAGCAATGAAATTGCGTCGGCTGAAGTCATGTTGTCATCCTTAACCGGTGTAGATCTTCAAGAAGTTATTAATAGAAAAAGGGCATTTATTAACGTTCCTCTTGAGCTCCTTGACGAAGTCCCGCGTATTGCACAAGATCGCTGGGTTATTGAGGTTCTGGAAACCTCTTCATACGATACCAACACCCTATCTCAGTTAAAGCGCCTTAAAAATAACGGTTTTCTTATCGCATTAGATGACTTTGTTTTCAAACCAGAAAACTCTGCTGCCATTACCTTTGCTGACATTATCAAATTGGACATCAACAGGTATTCTGATCATGACATTGAAGATCTGATGAAAAAAATGAAGCATCGTGACGTTAATTTTTTAGCCAACAAGGTTGAGACTGAAAAGGACTATCAACGATGCCAGAAATTGGGATTCAGCTTCTTTCAGGGTTTCTTTTTTAGTCATCCAGAAATCGTGACCGGAAAAGTTCTGAAACCGGGAAAGCAATCCGTCATACAGCTGGTTGAAAAATTAAATAATCCAGATCTTGAGTTCGATGAATTACTTCAGGTCATCGCTCGTGATTCTATGCTTAGCTATACCCTGCTCAAGTTAATTAATTCTTCGATGTATCGCCGTAGTGCCGAAATTTCCAGTTTACAGCACGCATTGGTTTTACTTGGAGCAGATAGGATACGCTCATGGGCAAACTTATTAATGATGAGTCAACTCAGTGAAAACAATAGTGCTCTTTTGGTATTGGCACTGGTTCGGGCTTTGATGTGTGAAAAAATCGCAACCCAACTTGGCCTTGAAGACGAAAATGCCGCGTTTACCACAGGTTTATTTTCTTGTCTGGAAGCCTTTACTCACAAACCTATGGTCGAGTTGTTAGAAAACCTCCATTTATCATCCCGAGTTAAAGATGCATTAATTCATAGACGTGGTGAACTCGGCCAGGTAATAACCGCTATTATTGCTCATGAGTATGGCCAGTGGAATAAGATCACAAACCTGGGTATTCAGGAAAAACTGATGGCTTCCTGTTATCAGGAAGCCATATCAGAGGCAGATGTCATTAACGAAAGCTTTTCCACCCGATAAAGACTACCGATTAAACTCTAATCTCTGTCCTTTCTCTTCTGATAGGAAGGCACCCTGCTGATACATTAACCGACCGTTTATCAGTGTGCTGTGAATCTGACTTTTAAATGGATAACCGGTAAATGGTGACCAGCCACATTTCGAAATAACCTGATCATCTTCTCGAACAAACCCATTTTTGAGATCAACCAATACCAAATCAGCCCAATAGCCTTCCCTGATATAACCCCGCTCTTTAATATCAAAACAGTCAGCGACAGCATGGCTTGTCTTTTTAACAATTTGAGGCAGGGTCAAAACACCCCGGTGATAGTGTTCAAATAAACTTATGAGTGCATCTTGAACCAGGGGCAAACCTGCTGGGGCTTTAAAATACAATCCCTGCTTCTCTTCCCAGGTGTGTGGTGCATGGTCTGTTGCTATCACATCGATCCGATCATCCTGAATGGCCTTTAAGATAGCTAAACGGTCAGATTCCAGTTTTACTGCCGGATTACACTTAATTAATGCACCTTTGGACTCATAATCCTTTGCATCAAAAAATAGATGATGAACACAGGCTTCAGCCGTAATACGCTTATTATTATGATCACCAGCACTAAAAAATGCCATCTCTTCAGCAGTCGTCAAATGCAAAACATGTAAACGGCTATCATGCTTACGGGCTAACTCAATAGCCAGGGTACTAGACTTAATGCAAGCTTCTCTGGAGCGTATCTCCGGATGAAGCTCCATGGGAATCTCCTCGCCATACTTTTCACGGAACAACTGTTCATTCCGGGCAATGGTTGGTGAGTCCTCACAGTGAGTTGCAATTAAAATCGGAGAAGATGCAAAAATGTTTTCAAGAATCACAGGGTCATCAACCAGCATGTTACCGGTTGAGGCTCCCATAAACACTTTAACACCACAGGCAACCTTTGGATCTAAAGATTTAATAACTTCCAGATTGTCATTAGACGCCCCTAAATAGAAAGAAAAGTTCGCTAGAGATTTTGCTCCTGCTCTTTGATACTTATCTTCCAACGCATCTATATTGATCGTCAATGGGTTTACGTTTGGCATTTCCATGTAACTGGTAATACCACCAGCTACGGCTGCTCGGCTCTCGGTAGCAATCTCGCCCTTATGGGTTAGGCCTGGCTCACGGAAATGTACCTGATCATCAATCATTCCCGGTATCAGGGTTAACCCTTTAGCGTCAATGACCTGTTTGGCGTTCAAACCGGACAGATCTTTTCCCAGTTGAGAAATTCGACCATCGGTAATAGCAACATCTTGTTCTGTGATACTACCTTCATTAACAACCTGAGCATTTACTATGAGTATATCGACCATGGAGATCCTTTTATGCCAGTTTAACCACTATGAAGCGTTAACAAATATGCGAACTCAATCGCCTCACAAATAGTATGGGTGTATGTTTAGGCCAACAATTCGTTAAATCATTAGCTTGAATAAATTATCATAACTATTTTAACACTGAATCTTATTACTGATAGAATTCCTCTTCAATTAATTTGGAATTTATTATGTCAAGCCTGTTTGTAAATGAACTGACTGTGATCGACTTTAGTTATCTCGATGCTACACGAGGAGTGGTTGGTGAAAGTTGGATACTGGATGTCACATTAGACGGCGATCTCAATGATGAAGGCATGGTATTTGACTTCGGGTTAGTCAAAAAACAAATCAAACTCGCTGTTGACGAAGGTCTGGATCACAAATTTTTAATACCTTCAAAATTACCAGGTTTGGACATTATACAAGATGATGAAGATTTTCATTTTAAATTTCAGGGTAATAATGGCCTTACACTAGAGTACAAGTCACCCAGAGAAGCCATTTATATATTAGACAGTGATCAACTGGATATTAACCGGGTATCGGAAGTCATTCGCAAACACTTGATGACCATCGTGCCTGACAATGTGACTCAGATAAAAATTGATCTATACCCTGAAGATATTCGCGGGCCATTTTATCACTACAGCCATGGACTTAAAAAGCACCAGGGCGACTGCCAGCGAATCTGCCATGGCCATCGCTCACCTATTGAGATATATAAAGATGGTCTGCGCGCTGAGGATATCGAGGACGACATTTCTCAACTATGGCAAGACATCTACCTTATCACTAAAGAGGATCTTATCGCCGAAAGTGAGCAGCTTTACGTTTTGGGTTATGAAGCGGAACAGGGTTATTTTGAATTAAGTATTTCAAAGGATCGCTGCTACCTGTTCGATACAGACACCACCGTCGAACTCATAGCCGATCACCTGGCACATAGAATACAAAATGAGCACCCTGGAGCCTCCATTGAAGTTCGTGCCTACGAAGGTTTCAACAAGGGCGCCATTGGGGTTAGTTAGACCCAAAATGCACTTGGCGTACCAAGTCCGCTTTCTGCTACAATGTCGAACCGTTAATCTTCACGCCTTGGATACCAAACGAGTTTCACCAGGCACATTGAAGTAACGGACTACATCTGTATCTATAAATCCTGCAAATATAGCGAAGAGTTCATGAGCATTAAAATTCACAATACTTTTACCGGTAACAAAGAAACCTTCACTCCATTAAAACCAAATGAGGTGTCGCTTTATGTTTGCGGGCCCACTGTTTACAACAGGGTTCATATAGGGAATGCGAGACCGGCTGTCATTTTTGACACCCTCTTTCGACTGTTGCAGTTGCATTATGACCAGGTAACTTATGCCCGAAATATCACCGATATAGACGACAAAATCAATAAATCAGCCTCTGATCAGGGAGTGCCGATTAAAGAAATTACCGAAAAATTTACTCTGGCCTATCAGGAAGATATGGATGGACTTCACGTACTTAAACCTACGATGCAACCAAAGGCAACTGATCACATTGAAGAGATTATCAACATCATTGATAACCTGATTACCAATGGTCATGCCTACGAAAGCGAAGGCCATGTTTTGTTTCAGGTGTCGTCTATGGAAGCCTATGGTCAACTATCGAATCGAAATATTGATGATATGTTGGCCGGAGCAAGAGTCGAAGTCGCGGATTATAAAAAAGATGCGGGTGACTTTGTATTATGGAAACCCTCTACAGGCGACCTTCCAGGTTGGGAATCACCCTGGGGATGGGGGCGTCCCGGTTGGCATATTGAGTGCACAGCCATGATCAATAAGATATTTGGACCCACCATTGATATTCACGCAGGCGGTAGTGATCTGGTGTTTCCGCACCATGAAAACGAGCGCGCTCAGGGCATATGCAGTCACACAACTCCGGTGGAGTACGTACGTTACTGGATGCATAACGGAATGATTAACATCAATGGCGAAAAAATGTCCAAGTCATTGAATAACTTCATTACCGTTGCCGAATTACTTGAAAAGTATTCCGGTGAACAGCTACGTTATGCATTATTAAGTGGCCACTATCGTTCCGTGCTTAACTTTAGCGATGACCTGATTGCTCAGAGCAAATCAGCTTTGGATCGCTTCTATAATGCATTACGTCACACTGAAAATATAGCCGAGCAGATGCCTGAAGACCCCAGGTTAGGCAAAGTCGCTCAGGCGTTGTCGGATGACCTTAATTCTCCCGAAGCACTGGCTGCGATGCATGGGTTATCCTCTGCTATATTTAAAGCTAATGACAAAGAAGAGTTAGCTCAGCTAAAGGGTGAATTATTAGCCGGCGGACAACTATTAGGTTTGTTCCAAAAAACGCCTGATCAATGGTTCAGAGCCGCAGAACAGGGCGCGATTAGTGAAGAAGCCATTGAGGCAAAAATCCAACAACGCGTTGAAGCAAAAAAATTACGCGATTTTGCACTATCTGATAAAATTAGAGATGAGTTATTGCAGGATGGTGTTGAAATTCAGGATACTCGCGAAGGCACGCGCTGGCAGAGGATTTAAAATATGAAATATTTACTCATTATTATTATTCGGGGTTATCAGCTATTAATAAGCCCATTATTGGCCCCCAGTTGCCGTTTTTATCCAACCTGCTCTCATTACGGCATCGAGGCACTGCAGCGGTTTGGGTTTTTTAAAGGAACCTGGTTAACGATAAAAAGAATTGGTCGATGCCACCCTTATCATGAAGGTGGACTTGACCCGGTTCCGGAAAAAGAACCCCTAGACAAAAATTCAGCAAAAGAGACCACTACTGATGATTGATCCTCAGCTACTTAAAGTATTAGCCTGTCCGGTAACTAAAGCACCGTTAACACTAATGAAAGATAAACAGGAATTATGGTGTAAAGCCAGCCATCTTGCCTATCCAATTCGAGACGACATTCCGGTTATGCTAGAAACAGAAGCAAGAAGGCTATCTTTGGAAGAATATGAGCAACTCAAATAATCAGGGTTTAGTTGTTGTCGCCCATGGTAGTAAACTGGAGGTGTCAAACGATGAAATCAGGCTCATGGTTGAATCTCTTAAAGAACAGGATGAAAGCAATTCCTGGATTGCAGAAGCTTTTCTGGAATTTGGAAACCCGACAATTCCCGGAACATTAATGGATGCTCATTTGAAGGGTATTAAAACGCTAAAAATATTTCCTTATTTTACTACTGCCGGTGTTCACGTGAACCGCGACCTGACCGCTATTATTGAACAGGCTAGAAAAGAGTACCCTGACATGACAATTACATTATTGCCTCACCTGGGTTCCCTAGCCAGTCTTCCAAAAATTATCCATGATTCACTGTGATAAAGAAGTAATCTCCTAATAGTTTAGGACCCTATAGTTGGCATATTGAATTCACTGCACCAGCTGTTAAAATTAAATCCCAAACACCTTCTTGAAATTTGCTACATCACTCCATATATTAGGTATCACTAAACAATATTAGGAATTCCAATGCAAATCGTTTGTCCATCTTGCCATGTTCCAAATCGCATTCCATTTGAAAGAATTTCAGAAAATCCTAAATGCGGTAAATGTAAGAAACCTGTGCTCCTTAACAAGCCTATTGATCTGGATTCAAATTCATTACTAAAGCACATCAATAACTCGGATCAACCTGTAGTGGTCGATTTTTGGGCAGACTGGTGCGCTCCTTGTAAAATGATGGCTCCTGCCTACAATAAGGTTGCTGGCGAAATGAGCACTAAATTTCAATTTGCCAAACTTGATACGCAAAATCATCAACAAATGGCAAGCAAATTTCGCATACAGAGCATCCCTACTCTGGCTGTATTTCGCAAAGGAAAAGAAATTGCACGTCAATCAGGCGCCCTGTCTGAAAAACAACTAAAGCAATGGCTAAATAGTTTGAAAGTATAGAATTATCGTGAATTGCAAGGGTTATAAAAGAAGTTGTTATACAACAGCCTGGATAATACACAGGCTGCCATTTTTCAAAAACTCTGAATAAGCAGAGCCTTCAACCTATCCAATCATTAAGAATTGGCAGCCATTTCACAGTCAACAAGTACTGAACTGTGTTTCACATGACGATAAATATCTTCTTCCAACGGATAGGTAAGATCGTACGGGTGAATAGATATACGTAGCACACGCCCTTTATTGGCCATCTTAACGTTGGCACTATTCCATAATTTCAATATAGGAGTTCGCCAGTTTCGATCGGCCTCATAACCGGTTAATGGTAGCTTTTTCATCAAACCTGTCTGACTATCATAAATTCCAGTGGACATTTCAAAGAAACGGAAGGGTAGATCATTGAGTTGTTGATAGGATAAATTTCCCAGTGCCCATGCAGGTGGAACGTATAGTTCCGGGGCTTTAAAATCATTATCAATAAACCATTGATAATTATCTTCAACCAGTCTGAATACCTCATCCGAGGTTAATGATAGATGTTCTGCGACGTCTCTTGAGATGAAAAAAGAATGTAAATAGTGATATAAAGAGGTCTTCTTACTGATCTTATGGGTCCAGCCATGCCCGGCGATCCTAAATCCCCGTTGTTGCCAGCCCTTAAGCCTAGCCAGTTGTTCAGAAGACCAGGCTAGTCCGGGAACCACTAACAAATACACGTTGTTACAACTATTCACCGGCAATTTTTCCAGTATATCTTCGATATTTCTCATCGTATGCGGCATAACATCATGGATAGATACAATGCTTTTCATTGGACTAATCTCTTTTACGTTCAAATTTTGGAAGCGTTGCTTGTTTATAAATCGTGGTTAGATCAAATTTACTGCCTAATACCAGATCTGCAACCTCTCTTGCTACACCCTGACCACCGGATGAAACAAGAACCCAATCACATTCACTTTTAACAAACTCATAGGCATCTGCAGGCGCTAGACTAATGCCTGCGTCTTGCATAACCGGAAGATCAACCATATCGTCACCAACATAGACAACGTTAGTGGCATCAATTGATAGTTCCTGCAACAACTTTTGAAGTACCGCACGCTTGTCTTTGCTTCCCGGGTAGAAATATTTAATACCCAGTTCAGTGACTCGAGTCGTCAGGGGTTTAGAGTCTTTGGCAGAAATGATGACTACCGGAATGTTATTATCCTGTAATAATTTGACTCCAACGCCGTCACGTACATTGAAGACTTTTAAAGCTTCGCCGTCAGGCCCGTAATAAAGCCGACCATCAGTAAGTACTCCATCGACATCAAATGCTACCAATTGGATATGTGAAAAATCCGGTTTCATTATCTACCCCCTAAGGTTAGATCTTTACGAGCCAAACAGATCAAAGTTATCTAGTGCCTTAACATCACCATCCAGCCAAAATTTTGCTTTAGAAAATGTTTGTTCGATCAGGCGAGCTAATGCATCATTTATTTTAGGGTTAGCACTAGCTAACAACTTCTCAATGACGATAGGATCTTTGCCTAAACAAAATGCTAATTCTTCTGCCCCAATAGCATTTTCATGCATGATGGCCTGAGTGCGTTGTTGCCTGATTAAATGGAGTTCGCTCATTACTGCCTCCCAAACAAATAAGGCCGCAATGCGGCCTTATTTTTAATTCGATATCACGTTTAGCGATAATTAACTTTTGCGTTCTCCACGACACTATTAAACCACTGTTCATAATCCGCTTCACTAACCAACGACGACAAATAGTTTTCAATACCCAGCATATCTTCTTCAGTAAACTGAGACTCTGCTTCTGATACCTGGTTTAGTGCAATAATCACAACAGACCCATCAGCAAGACTTACTTTAGCAAGACTATAGCTGTTAGATGCAGGCTTAGCCATCTTGAAGACTTCCGATAGAATGTCCTGAGAGACCTCAGAACCACTTCGGGTCACTTGCTGGTAGTCTGTCCAGTTTTGAGAAACTTCAACCGAATTGATACTGTCAGCTTCTCTAAGATCGACCATTAATTGGTCAGCCGTCACAACTGCTTCCTGGGCAGACGCTTCCTGTATTAACACAGAACGAATTTGATCACTAACCTCATCAACTGGCTTGTAATCAGCATCCTGATAATCACTCATGTGCATAATCATCAAACTTCCATCTGCCAGAGTAACCACTTCTGAATTTTCGTCTTCTTCAACAACAGAGAGATCAAAAGCTGCATTTACCACTGAAGTGTCTGCAAACAAACCAGACCCACCAGAACGACTAAATAGCTCAGAAGTTTCAATATCCAGTTCAAACTGATCAGCAATAGCGATCAAGTTAGATTCTGAAAATGCCAAATTTGTCAGATCTTCTTTTAAAACAAGCAACTCTTCGGAGACCTTACGATCAAGAACCAGGTCGCGCAATCGAGTTTCTTGTGATTCAAATGATGCAACTTCAGCTTCTGCTTTATCGGTTAGCTTAATTAAATGATATCCAAAGTCAGTTTCCACTGGACCCGTTATATCACCTTTTGTGTTCAGGCTATTAACTGCCTGCTCAAATTCCTCTACAAACATACCTGGGGCATAAACACCAAGTTCGCCACCAGAAGCTGCACTACCAGGATCATCAGAATACTCAGTGGCGATATCTGCAAAAGATTCACCAGATGCAATTCGCTGCTTTAACTCTTCCGCTAAGGTTTCTGCTTCCGAATCCGTACGTGAATCGGCAGTAATCAGAATATGAGCAATTGATTTATCGATATTTCCGCCTTGCTGCGAAACATAATTGTCATAAGCCTGGTCAAGATCAGTTTTACTAACAATTAAAGACTCAGAGATTTTATCTTTACTCAAAACAACATAATCAACACTCAATAATTCTTCAGTGCGGAATTGACCTTTATTCTCCTGATAATAGGCTTCTACATCATCAGCTTCAATTGAAACCTGATCGGAGAATTGTTCTGGAGTTATCGTCAACACACTAAAATCACGTGTTTGACTTTCCAATGCAGAGACATGATCAACCTCATGATCCAATATAAATCCACTCGCTAACAGACCACGTTTCAATTGGAAATTAACCAGATCTTGTCGGACCATTTCTTTATATTCGATCGGAGCATAGCCATATTGGCCTAAAACACGCATATAGGTGTCCTGATCAAATTTTCCATCAGCCTGAAAAGCTTTGGTATTTATGATGACCTTAGTAACAAGTTCATCTGACATAGCCATATCAAGATCCAGAGCCGTCTGCCACTCAAGCTCCTGCGTAACAAGATTCTGAATTACGGACTGACGAATCATCGAATCACTGATGAGAGACGGATCATAAGCATCACCCATCTGCGCCTGAATATTTCGTTTCTGAATATCAGTTAACTTACTAACTTCATATTCACTAATATCAACGCCATTAACGCTGACAGGTGCATCATTTGACGTACTAATGGCAACAATAGACTGTGCACCCCAAAGGGTAAATACAAGAACAATTGCACCAACAATTGTCTTACCAAGCACACCTTTTGCATTGCTACGGAAAAACTGCAGCATGAATCCTCCAAGCGAATTCTAAAAGTTATTTGAATAAAAATTTGGGCGCTATTATGCACAGAAACACACGACAACTCCACGATTCAATTGATTTGTTGCCAGGAATTTACGCAAAACCCCAACTTCCGATTTAATCTCAATGAATGAACTTAATGAGGAATATTTCTGAATCGCGATTATTGGCAAGAATTATAATGAATCGTCAATAATAAAAAAAAGCGTGCCGTGCACGCTTTTTTTCAACAAGACTACTTAGTTTACAGAGTCTTTCAATACTTTACCTGCTTTGAAACCCGGCACCTTAGCCGCTGCAATCTGAATAGGCGCACCAGTCTGAGGGTTACGGCCGGTACGAGCAGCACGATCTTTCACAGAAAATGTACCGAAGCCAACCAATACTACCTGGTCGCCACCTTTCAATGCCCCGGTAATAGCTTCAGTAGTTGCATCCAATGCACGACCAGCAACAGCTTTTGGTATATCAGCAGCAGCAGCTACAGCTTCAATTAATTCGGTTTTATTCACAAGTTTCCCCTTTTTAATATTATGTTAGCTCCCGAATGCAATAATCAGATAAAGATAAAAACAAAAATCTTACGAAAAATGCTCTATTTTAGTGATGTCTGGGTAGCTACTTCGTTTTTTTTTAATATGGTAAAGATAATAATAGATTAAGGACTTTATACCAAGCCCTAATTTCACCTGTCAAGCCAGTAATTTAGTGTGTGTTCATTCTTTCCTGTTCTTTCGTACCGTCTTTATCCTGACGCTGCTCTATTTCTATTTGCTCATCAGTTAACGGGATAGACTGTTCAGCCAGGGCTATATCCAATACCTGATCAATCCATTTAACCGGAATGATTTCTAGATCCTTTTTAATATTGTCTGGAATCTCTTTTAAATCACGTTCATTCTCAGCAGGTATTATGACAGTTTTAATGCCACCCCGGTGAGCTGCTAACAACTTTTCTTTTAATCCACCGATTGGCAGCACTTGTCCCCGGAGCGTAATTTCGCCCGTCATGGCAACATCTGCACGAACAGGATTACGTGACAACGCTGACACCAATGCCGTTACCATACCGACACCAGCACTGGGTCCATCTTTAGGAGTAGCACCTTCCGGAACATGAATATGGATATCATTTTTATCCATGAAATTTGGATAAATCCCCAAACTCTGCGCCCGACTTTTAACGACCGTCGTTGCCGCTTGAATGGATTCTTGCATGACATCACCTAATTTACCGGTTCTCGTCACCCGTCCCTTACCTTTGACAGCACTACACTCAAGAGTCAATAACTCCCCACCAACAGACGTCCATGCTAAACCGGTAACCTGACCAATCTGATTTTCTTCTTCAGCAATGCCATACTGGAACTTACGGACTCCTGAATATTCTTCCAGGTTCTTAGCAGTCACCAGAATACTATGTATCACTTCTGTTTTTTCAATCACTTGCTGCTTAACAACTTTTCGGCAAATCTTCGCTAATTCACGATTCAGATTACGAACCCCTGCTTCGCGAGAATAATAACGAATCAAATCGAGAATCGCATCATCAGATACTTCTAACTCATCTGCTTTCAAGCCATTATCTTTCATCTGCTTAGGTAACAGGTATTGTTTAGCAATATTCAGTTTTTCATCTTCGGTATAACCCGGAATTCGAATTATTTCCATACGATCCAGTAAAGGACCCGGGATATTCATCGAGTTCGAAGTACAGATAAACATAACATCTGAAAGGTCATAGTCTACTTCGAGATAATGATCACTAAAGGTATTGTTTTGTTCTGGATCCAGAACCTCCAATAACGCCGAAGCCGGGTCACCCCGATGATCCATACCCATCTTGTCAACTTCATCAAGCAAAAATAATGGATTACGCACTGTGGCTTTCGCCATTTTCTGTACAATTTTACCTGGCAAAGATCCAATATAGGTTCTACGGTGGCCTCTTATTTCTGATTCATCACGAACACCACCTAGTGCCATGCGAACAAATTTACGATTGGTCGCGCGAGCCAGTGATTGCCCCAAGGATGTCTTACCAACACCAGGAGGACCTACCAAACAAAGAATAGGACCTTTAATTTTTCTTACCCGTGACTGTACGGCCAGGTATTCAAGAATACGTTCTTTTACTTCATCCAGGCCATAGTGATCTTCATCCAGGATCTTTTGTGCCGTATTCAAATCATGTTTTAACTTGCTTTTCTTCTTCCAGGGTATGTTAACCAACCACTCTACATATGAACGCACTACAGAAGCTTCAGCCGACATTGGAGACATCATACGAAGCTTATTAATCTCACTCTCAGCTTTTTCTTTGGCATCCTTTGTCATACCAGATTCATCGACACGCTTTTTCAGCTCATCTGTTTCGCTTGCTCCGGCACCATCCATATCACCAAGCTCTTTCTGAATAGCTTTCATTTGCTCATTCAGATAATACTCTCGCTGGCTTTTTTCCATTTGTTTTTTTACACGACCACGGATTCTTTTTTCGACTTGCATTAAGTCGATTTCAGACTCCATCAGTGTCATTAAATGCTCCATCCGTTCTTTTAAATCAACCATTCCCAACACATGCTGCTTTTCACTAAGTTTTAGTGACATATGTGCTGCAATAGTATCCGCCAGACGCCCGGGCTCAGTAATGGTTTGAAGTGACGTTAACACCTCACTAGGTACTTTTTTACTTAACTGAACATAGCGTTCAAATTGCGACATAACGGTACGAAGCAATACTTCTTCTTCACGCTCTTCTAAATTTTTCGCGGGTAAAATATGAACTTCAGAACTCAGGTACTCATTTTCATTAATGACATTAATGACCTGCCCACGAGTTTCACCCTCAACAAGAACCTTGACAGTTCCATCAGGTAATTTTAATAACTGTAATATGGTAGCCAGGGTACCAATTTCATAAATATCTTCTTTAACGGGATCATCTTCAGACGCATTTTTTTGCGCAACAAGGAATACTTTTTTATCAGCATCCATCGCTTTGTTAAGCGCATTAATAGATTTTTCACGACCAACGAATAAAGGAATAACCATATGCGGATATACAACTACATCACGCAATGGCAATAACGGAATAATTTCGGAGCTAATATCTTGCTCTATCTCCATTTCGGAGTACCTCGATACCAATGACAATATTTCAATCTTAATGGTGGCTAATGACTAGAATACAAGACCAAAAAGGTTCAAATTTATAACAAATAAAAAAGGGCCCTAAGGGCCCACCTATCTAATCAGTACTTCCATTACCGGCAACTGCTCGCTCAGAACTTTCATAAAGAAGCATAGGATCTGATTCACCATTAATTACAGCCTCATCAATAATTACCTTGGTAATATCTGTCTCAGACGGCACTTTATACATGGTATCCAGTAATACATTCTCGATGATAGAACGCAATCCCCGCGCACCTGTCTTTCGCTCCATTGCTTTATTGGCAACAGCTCGTAATGCAGTCTCACGAAATTCAAGCTCCACATCTTCCATTACAAACAATTGCTGAAACTGTTTTACCAAAGAGTTCTTAGGCTCGGTCAATATCTGCATCAATGCTGATTCATCCAACTCTTGTAATGTCGCTATGACTGGAAGACGACCAATAAACTCGGGTATCAAACCAAATTTCACCAAATCTTCTGGTTCAACATCAAGCAGTGTCTGCCCCACATTATCACTATCAGACTTACTACTGACTTCTGCAGAAAAGCCAATACTGCTCTTCTCAGAACGACCCTTAATAATCTTATCTAATCCGGCAAAAGCTCCACCACAGATAAACAAGATATTGGATGTATTAACCTGTAAAAACTCTTGCTGAGGATGTTTACGACCTCCTTGAGGAGGAACACTGGCTACAGTGCCTTCAATAAGCTTCAACAATGCTTGCTGAACACCTTCGCCCGACACATCACGAGTAATTGACGGATTGTCAGATTTACGCGAAATCTTGTCTATCTCATCAATGTAAACAATCCCTCGTTGCGCTCGTTCAACATCGTAATCACACTTCTGCAATAACTTCTGAATTATATTTTCAACGTCTTCACCAACATAACCGGCTTCGGTCAAGGTGGTAGCATCTGCCATCGTAAACGGAACATTCAGCATTCTTGCTAATGTTTCAGCCAGAAGTGTCTTACCACTACCCGTAGGGCCAATGAGCAGAATGTTACTCTTACTCAATTCAATACCTTCTTCTGAACCAGAATATTTCAAACGTTTGTAATGGTTATATACAGCAACTGCCAATACCATTTTGGCGCGTTCCTGACCAATAACATAATCGTTCAAAGTCTCTCGAATTTCAGCGGGAGTTGGCAAACGCTCAACTTCATCAACCACTTCTGATTCTTGCAACTCTTCCCGGATGATGTCATTACAAAGATCTACGCATTCATCACAAATAAATACTGAAGGCCCAGCAATTAACTTTCGTACTTCATGCTGGCTTTTACCGCAGAAAGAACAATAAAGTAATTTACCGTCATCTTTAGAGTCTTTGGTGTCATCTGACATAAGACATCTCCATATCTAATAATTCTTTTATACACATAAAATGGAACCAGAACCCAATAAAATCAAGGACGAATCAAATAAAGTAAAAAAAATCACCTTAATATAACATTAACCTACCTATCGTTTCGATATGACCTGATCAATTAGACCATACTCTACAGCGGTTTCGGCATCCATAAAGTTATCTCTATCGGTATCTTTCTCAATTTTTTCAATCGTTTGTCCGGTATGCTCAGCCATAATCTCATTGAGCTTATGCTTCATCGACAAAATTTCCTTTGCATGTATTTCAATATCCGTTGCCTGACCTTGAAATCCACCCAAAGGCTGATGAATCATCATTCTGGAATTCGGCAAACAAAATCGCTTACCTTCAGCACCACCAGTCAATAATAAGGCACCCATACTAGCAGCTTGTCCGATACACATAGTACTAACATCAGGCTTAATAAACTGCATGGTATCGTATATCGACATACCCGCTGTAACCGAACCACCTGGTGAGTTTATATACAGGTGAATATCTTTATCGGGATTTTCAGACTCAAGAAACAATAACTGAGCAACAGCAACATTAGCCATATACTCTTCAATAGGGCCAACGAGAAAAACAACACGCTCTTTTAAAAGTCGCGAATAAATATCCCAGCGAGATTCTCCACGTGCAGTTGTTTCAACAACCTGCGGAATGATAGCTGCTTCCATCAGTCCGTCTGTCTGGCCAGTAAAATCCTTTGGAAAGTTGGTCATATTTCGCTCCTTCCACACCCCATAAATAGAAAAACAGTTAGTACCCCGGGCACTAACTGTCATATTAAACCAGCTATCTATTGAATTAAACAGAAAAGCATGGATTTCTCTTCGTCTTTAGACAGACTTATGCACGTGAAAGTTTCAGTGCTTCGTCATATCCAACAGACTTCTCTGTAACTTTGGACTCAGAAAGTATTTTTTCAATCACTGCTTCTTCAACAACAACTGCCTGCACCTGAGATAGCTGCTCCGGGTTGTTACGGTAGTAATCGATTACTGTCTGTGGCTCCTGATAAACAGACGCCATTTCCGTTAAATACTTATCAATAGCTTCATCTTCGGCTTTTAGTTCAAACTTGGAAACGACTTCATTCATTATCAAGCCAACCTTAACACGACGTTCTGCCTGGTCCTGGAAAAGTTCAGCGGGAAGACTTGATGGATCCATTTGTGCTTCGCCACCATACTGCTGAACAGCTTGCTGCTGTAAACGGCCAATTTCTTCAGAAACCAAAGCAGAAGGTGCATGGACTTCATTTGCTTCTATTAGCTTATCGATAATTTCATTTTTCAACATACCGGTAAGAGCTTGACGAGCTTCTCGTTCCATATTGCCTTTAATGTCAGATTTGAAGCCTTCCAGGTCAGATGCACTACTCTGGAATGACTTAATAAATTCTTCATCAACTTCAGGCAACACCGGAGATCCGACTTCGATTAACTTAATATCGAATTGGGCATCTTTACCCTTAAGATCTTCAGCCTGATAATCATCAGGGAATTTAACGTCAATCGTTTGCTCTTCTCCGGCTTTCATCCCGATAATGCCTTTTTCAAAGCCAGGAATCATTTGGTTTGAACCAAGAACAACTTTCTGCCCTTCAGCCTTGCCACCCGCAAACTCTTCGCCATCAACGCGACCAACAAAATCAACCGTCACCTGATCTTTTTTCTTAGACTTACGCTTTACAGACTTATAGGTAGCGCGTTGCTCCTGAAGATTCTCTAGCATCTTATCGACGTCAGCATCCGTAACTTCTGATGAATACTTCTTAAATTTAAAGCCATCAAATCCAGCCAACTCAATCTCTGGATACACTTCAAATGTTGCAGTAAACTCGAAATCCTGCCCTTTGACATTTTTAGTAGGCTCAACAGCAGGAGCGCCTGCTGGTCTTAATTCTTCTTTGGTAATAGCTTCAACAAAACTATTACGCATGACATCACCAATTACTTCCTGACGAATGCCAGCGCCATAACGCTGTCGAACAACAGACATTGGTACTTTACCTGGACGGAAGCCATCGATACGAACGCCACGTGCAGCGTTACCTAGTCGAGTTTCTACTTCAGCGTCAATATTTGCAGCCGGAAGGCCAATGGTCATACGACGTTCAAGTCCTGAAGTCGTTTCAACAGAGATTTGCATGTAATTCCTCACCAATAATTCTGTTAAGCAAAGCGATCTAGGGGCGCAACTTTAATAGCGTAACCTATTTCAATCAAGTTTCTAAAAAATAAAAAATGGATAGAAAATCTGAAAGACTGTTTTACCGGCGCTAACATTTTTACCGACAGCCCTATTGAGGCATTGACTTGCCCACAAGGATCAAATTAAAAACTACGCAAAAGATAAAAACCACCCTTTTTTAAGTGGGCGCTAGTCTACATCAACACGAGATCAAAAAAAAGCCGTGAAAATGCAATTTATGCTAGTTACGAATATTAAAACAGAGATAGAAATAGACTTGAAAAAAGAATGGTGCGGATGGAGAGACTCGAACTCTCACGCCGTGAAGCACTGGAACCTAAATCCAGCGTGTCTACCAATTTCACCACATCCGCATACTACTTTAGCTCATTAAGATAATGGGGTGGACGACGGGGTTCGAACCCGCGACCACCGGAATCACAATCCGGGGCTCTACCAACTGAGCTACGCCCACCATAACCTGCAATCTGTATCTAATGGCACGCCCGGCAGGGCTCGAACCTGCAACCTACGGCTTAGAAGGCTGTTGCTCTATCCAATTGAGCTACGGGCGCAAATCCTACTGCCAGAAGGCAATTTGATACAAAACTACTACTTAAAGAACTAATTGGTCGGAGCAGAGGGATTCGAACCCCCGACCCTCTGGTCCCAAACCAGATGCGCTACCAAACTGCGCTATGCTCCGACTCTTCCTCAGAAATCAATGTTCCCTCGAAAGTGCGCGCATAATACGGTCATGGATTTAATCCGTCAATTACTTTTTTTATTTTTTTCTTATAAAACAAGACCCTACCATTAACATCAATTAAAACCGCATTATACTGACTCAGATTCACGCCGCACCAGATCACCAAACTTTATATCAATACAGAAGAGCAATAGACCGATCTTTAAATCCGATATTTCTTATATAGATTCTACCTTATATATAGTTATGACCTTTATTAGGTGATCCTGAGCCAAACTACTTCAATATTTCAAATAAATACAACCTGTATGTTGGCGCAGTACATGATTCATGAGAGAATTCGCCAAAATCTATTATAGGGTATAAGCCTAAATGACTGCTGTATTAATTGATGGCAAAGCGATTGCGCAACAGGTTCGATCTTCAATCGCTAAATCAGTTCAACACATGAAGCACCAGGGTTATCGAGTACCCGGCCTGGCAGTCATTCTGGTTGGTGCTGACCCGGCTTCTCGCTTATACGTAGGAAGTAAACGAAAAGCCTGCGAGGAAGTCGGCTTCAAGTCTATATCTTATGACCTTCCCGAGGAAACAACCCAGAATGAACTCATGGCTCTTGTATCACAATTAAATGATGATGAGTCTATAGATGGCATTCTGGTTCAACTTCCATTACCACCACAGTTAGACGCCAATCCTATTTTAGACCAAATCAAACCTGATAAAGATGTTGATGGGTTTCACCCCTTCAATCTCGGTAAATTAGCTCAAAGGACGCCCTTATTAGAAAGCTGCACCCCAAAAGGGATTATGACACTACTGGAATCAACAGGAACAGATTTTCACGGTAAAGAGGCTGTAGTTGTAGGAGCTAGTAACCATGTGGGCAGACCCATGGCACTCGAGCTATTATTAGCCGGCTGCACCACAACAGTGGCGCATAAGTTTACGAAAGATCTTGAATCTCATGTCAGCAGAGCTGAAATCCTGGTAGTTGCCGTTGGTAAACCCGAATTTATTCCTGGTAACTGGATCAAAGAAGGCGCCATTGTTATTGATGTTGGCATTAATCGTCTTGAATCTGGAAACCTGGTTGGTGACGTAGAATTTGCTAAAGCTAAAGAAAAAGCTGGGTGGATTACTCCGGTCCCCGGAGGCGTAGGCCCTATGACTGTTGCTACACTCATGCAAAATACATTAATTGCTGCACAAAAATTACACCTTCAAATAGAGACAGGAGAAATAGAATGATGATTTTGATGAAAACCAGTATGGGTGACATCACACTGGAACTCGATACCGAAAACGCACCAAAGACGGCTGAAAACTTCAAGAAATACGTTGAAGATGGATTTTATGACGGTACAATTTTTCATCGGGTTATCAATGGGTTTATGGTTCAGGGTGGAGGCTTTGACGCCGAAATGGAACAGAAGCCAACTATGGAACCCATTAAGAATGAAGCTAATAATGGCCTAAAGAACCTAAACGGTACGGTTGCCATGGCTCGAACCAATGATCCCCACTCAGCAACTGCACAGTTTTTTATTAATGTTTCTGATAATTCATTCCTCGACCATACGGGTGAGAATACTCAGGGCTGGGGTTATGCCGTTTTTGGTAAGGTCGTTGAAGGCATGGATATCGTAAACCAGATGAAAGCAGTTAAAACCGGCTCAAATGGTTTTCACCAGGATGTTCCTGAAGAAACACTTTTTATCGAATCTGCAGTCGTAAAAAGTTAAGAGTTAACCACAGATGCCCATTTATTTTGCATCAGACATGCATCTGGACGAGAAAAAGCCTGAGTTATTTCAGGCTTTTTTTACGTTTCTGGACGAAAATCAACATGACATGGACTCCTTGTACTTGTTAGGAGACCTATTTGAGTATTGGATTGGTGACGACGACATTCAACCTTTGACTCATCAGTTCATCAACAGACTAAGCAACCTTCATGAGCAGGGCACATCCTGTTTTATTCAACATGGAAACAGAGACTTTTTGCTCGGCCAGACATTTTTAAGACAAGCTAAGGCAACATTACTTGCTGACAACTACCCTCTAAAAATGGGTGAACAAACCTATGTATTATGCCATGGAGATTTGCTCTGTACACTCGACATAGAATACCAAAAAAACCGTAAATGGCTTCATAACCCCATGTTACAATTTTTTCTTCGAAAACTACCTCTTGCCAAACGAAAACAGATAGCTGATAGAATGCGCGCAAGAAGTCATGAGTTCTTTCACAAACAAGATCAGTCTGTATTTGAAGTGACCGACGAATCTGTCCATGCGCTTGTAGACAGGTTCAATGCGGATCACGTTATCCATGGTCACACACACAAACCTTTCACACATAGCATATCGGATAATCAAAATCGTTATGTACTGGGTAGCTGGTCCGCTGAAGGCGGTGTCATTGGAAAATACTCAGAAGATGACGGCTTTCAATTAATCCCTTTTATAAAATAGAGCAATAGCATCCCTCTAATTTACAGATTAAACCTATTCCATCGTGAATAGGGCTTTTCATTTTGTCATGTGCCAGTAAACTATGCCCCCCTTTTAGTCAGTGTGAGATCAACAATGTCGGTTGGCCAAGTATTTCCGGAACAATATCAGGAATTGCTCGATAGCAAAGTATCCAGAATCAAAGAAAACTTTAGCCTTCAGGGATTAAACTTGCCCAATGCTCCTGTATTCACTTCAGAGCCGTCTCATTATCGTATGCGTGCCGAATTTAGAGTTTGGCATCAGGAAGACGATAGTTACTACATCATGTTTAATCCGGAAACTCGCGAAAAAATACGAATAGATGAGTTTCCAGTAGGTGGCGAACAAATCAACATTTTGATGGTGTCACTTAGAGAAAAATTCTTACATAACCCGATATTGAGACAAAAATTATATCAGGTCGAATTTTTGACTAGCACCAAAGGACAAGCTTTAGTATCTATGATCTATCATAGAAAACTGGAAGATGACTGGTTGCTTGAAGCACAAAAACTGGAATCGGAACTTCAGGTTAAAATTATTGGCCGTTCAAAAAAACAAAAAGTATTAGTGAGTGATAATTGGATCCAGGAGTCCTTTACTGTCGATGGTAAAATATTTAACTACCTGCAATACGAGAATAGCTTTACACAACCAAATGCTGGCGTTGCCCAAAAAATGCTGCAATGGGCTTGCGATCAATCTGAATCACTCTCGGGTGACCTGCTAGAACTTTATTGTGGCATAGGTAACTTCACCCTTCCGTTAAGCCAACACTTCGATGCTGTAACCGCCACAGAAATCGCAAAATTGTCGATTAAGACTGCAAAAATGAACGCTGACATCAATAACATCAGTAACATTGAGTTCCTAAAAGCCAGTAGTGAAGAATATAGCCAGAACTGGCTTAAAGCAGGGCAACAAGGCAAACACCTCAATACGTTATTTGTTGATCCACCGCGTGCGGGACTGGATCCGGACACCGTCGATTTAGCCAGACATTTTGATCAAATTATATACATTTCCTGTAACCCGGATACGCTTTTAGATAACTGCAAGTCACTCAGTAACGAATTCACCATTCAGGAATTTGCATTTTTTGACCAGTTCCCTTACACCCATCACATGGAGTGCGGCGCTCTGTTAATTAAAAAACAAGCTTAATTTCAATATACAACACAAGACTACAGACCTGACACTAAAGGCGGTTACCTGGAAATATCTGATGGGATAACCGCCTTTCTTTTTATCTATTAGGAATCTGTCTTTCATCACCCGAATCTCAATATTTGACCTGTCATATAAAACTAATTTTCTGTGAACGGCACTTAGCTTTGCAGATATCCCTCAACAACAAAGATAACGGTATAAATTAATTAACTGTGACTTATGGCCCGTTCAACATACAATACCGCTTTTTAGATATTCTGGAACACATGCACCTATGAACCCAAATCAGCTGACTCTTGGCGAACAATCACTAACTCTTAACAGAACACCTCATTTCGATCACCAGCCATTACGCGCCTGGGATGCGGCTGATGAATACCTTCTATCTTTAGTACCCGAATCGGCAAACGAACTGACTATTGTTAATGATAGTTTTGGTGCCCTGACGTTAGGCTTGAGAGATAGATTGCAGCAATCATGGACGGATTCATCCTTGATGAAAGCGGCTCTTAAAAAGAATGCCAAAACAAACCAACTCAATCCGGTTTTTTTCCAGGATAAAATCGTCAACCTTTCCAATAACCCGGACGTACCTCGCTCAACCATTTTGCTAAAAATTCCAAAGTCTAATCGATTATTAGAGTGGCAGTTATCGATTTTAAGTGACGTATCAAAAGAAGGTACTGAACTGTGGCTCGCAGGTATGGATAAGCACATAACGCGTAATCAGTTTGATATGGTTGCAAAGTACTTTGGCGATGTAACCGCACTAAAAGGCGTAAAAAAAGCCAGGGTCTGGCAGGCAATTAATACCAAGCCAGGGATTCACAGCGAATTTTTTACCAAAGCTTATACTCTGCCGTCGAGTGAATTCCAGCTGGTTGCTTCTCCCGGTGTCTATAGTGGTGAAAAATTAGATCCAGGCAGCCGATTTTTCCTGGAAAATCTACATAAACTTCCTGCTTCAGAGCACGTGCTGGATCTGGGTTGCGGAAACGGTGTATTGAGTCTGGCTTATCATGCCCGCTTTCCAGAGGCAGAATTAACCTTAACTGACGAATCAAGTCATGGTGTCACCTGTGCTCAAGAAAATTTTAAGCGTTTTGACCCGAAGTTTAAAAACCTGAACTTCCTCCAAACAGAGGCGACACAAAATTTAGAAGAAGATAGCTACACAATGGTTATCTGTAACCCGCCATTCCATCAGGGTACAACGATTAATACCGAACTTGGCCAGTACTTTTTTAAAGCAGCCAAGAGAACTCTTAAGAAAGATGGCGAATTATGGATCGTGGCGAATAGACACCTCAATTACAAAACGGTATTAAAACAAATGTTTGGAAATTGCATCTTAAGAGCACAAAACGATAAATTTATAGTGTTATCAGCGCGTAAATAATCCAGTTTGTAAAAAATAGGTAGAAGGATTAATGATCACCTTCTACCCTTCCCTATCTAAAGACCATTTACAGGGTTAAATATGTCAGTTCAAGGCATTGTGTTGCGACTTCGCATAAAGTGCAGCGCCTACAATACCAGCCTGATTTAAAAATGATGCTGTTTGCACCTGGGTATTGGTATTTAAATACTTCTGGTATTGTTCAAAATGCTTGCTGACTCCTCCACCCAATACAAATAGATCCGGATAAAATAATTCCTCCATAGTTTCCAGATATAGGCTCAAACGTTTGCCCCACTGTTTCCAACTAAGATTCAACTTTTTACGAACAGAGTTTGCAGCAAAGTCTTCAGCTTTTATGCCATTATTCAGATAAATATGACCTAGCTCTGAATTAGGCTGCAACTGACCATGATTAATAATTACCGTTCCAATTCCGGTTCCCACCGTAATCATAATGACCAGTCCTTGCTGATCCTTTCCTTCGCCAAAGCTAAATTCAGCCAGGCCGGCAACATCGGCATCATTCGCTACATAAACCGGGCAACCGGTTTCATGCGAAAATAATGCTTGCAGGTTAATTCCAATAAACGCCTTGTCGACATTAGATGCTGTTTTAGCAACGCCATGTAAAATTGCCGAAGGAAAGCCTGCACCCACAGGACCGGACCAGTTAAAATGCGCCACGACTTCGGCTAATGTATTTGCAATGGCGCTGGGTGTTGCAGGTTGAGGTGTTGGGATACGAAAACGTTCAGTCACCAACTCACCAGTACTCGTATCTACAATAGCGCCTTTAACACCTGTACCACCGATATCAATACCCAGTATTTCCAAAAGACAGCCCCCTTAATTATTGATTCGATAGCTTCCAGCATTGATGAATCCTAAGATTACGTTTGAAATCTTTAGGAATGGTTTTTTGTGAAATATCTTCAACCACAAATTGCTCAGAAACACCTTCATCCAATTTAAATCCACGACGATTATTAGAAAAAATTAGCAATCCATCGGGATTAAGACGTGCCATTGCCAACTGGATCAATTCTGCGTGATCTCGCTGAATATCTAAAGTCTCTAGGGTTTTTTTAGAGTTAGAAAAGGTTGGCGGGTCCATAAAGATCAGATCAAAGGTTTTGCTTCTGTTCTTAGGGTCTTTCATCCAGCTACGGCAGTCTGACTCAATTAACTTGTGCTTACTGTCTGAGATGCCATTTGCATCCAGATTTCGTCTCGCCCAGTTTAAATAGGTTTTAGATAAATCAATACTCACTGTTGATTTCGCACCGCCGACAGCAGCATGTGCCGTGACTGATGCCGTATAACAATAAAGATTAAGTACATCCTTACCCCTGGATAATTCCTGAACCATTTGACGAACTGGACGATGATCTAAAAACAGACCCGTATCCAGGTAATCGCTCATATTAACGAGCAAATTAACACCGTGTTCCAGAATGGTAAATTCCTTACCCTCTTGTGACAATCGAGTGTATTGCTTACTGCCCTTCTGCCGGCTTCTTTCCTTTAACACGACTCGAGAATCCGGAATACCGGTTGCTGTCGGGACCGCCGCCACAATTTCTGCTAGCCTGGTTTTGGCTTTCTCTTCAGGTATTTGAGAGGGTGCCTGATATTCGGCAATATGAACCCAGTCACCATAGATATCTATAGCAGCTGAGTACTCCGGTATATCGGCATCATAAATACGATAAGCCTGCCATTTATTTTTTTTAAGCTCCGACTTCAATGATTTGATGTTTTTCTTAATTCGGTTTGCCACCATTTGAGCCCCGGGTGACAGGTCTTCAATTTCGGGTATCTTTTGTTCTGCAGACGGATCTGAATTGTCCATATTCTTCATTTTCCACTGACTATCAATATGGAAATTAAAAAGTTTACAATCCAAAGGGCCATTATTTAATCGATATTGTTTCTGTGCCCTGAAACCCACTGATTTTGCCAATTCACTGTTGCCGGTAAAGATACTCGCCTTCCAGCCCTGAAAGTCACGATCCAAAACCTGACCAAGATAACGGTATAATCCCTTTAAGGCTTGTTGCTCTCCGAGTCGCTCACCATAGGGTGGGTTACACACCAGTAAACCGGGTTCCAATTTTATATGTGTGGGTAATTGCCACTGAGACAGTTCTTTCCGATACGACCAGACTTTGCCCTTCAAGCCCGCTCGTTCAATATTGGTTATCGAGGCCATTATGGCACTCTGATCGGCATCATATCCCAGGATGGGTGGTATATTGGTTTCTCCCCGGGTTCTTCGCTCCCGGGCTTCCGTAGTAAGATCCACCCACACCGATGGTGTATGACCTAACCAACCTGAAAAACCCCAATACTGTCGAGATAATCCCGGTGCGCGATCTCCTGACATCCAGGCGGCTTCTATCAATAAAGTCCCTGATCCGCACATTGGGTCGATAAGGCTACCCCCTGCCTTAGAAATGTCTGGCCATCCAGCTCGAATAAGAATAGCCGCAGCCAAATTCTCTTTCAATGGCGCCTTAGCACCATCTAAACGATAACCGCGACGATGCAGAGGATCACCAGAAAGGTCAAGAGCAATTCGCGCTCTTCCCTTTCGTACCCTGACATCGACACATAAATCCGGCTGCGATTTCTGAATCGTAGGTCGCAATCCCGTACTGTCTCGAAACTGATCAACAATAACGTCCTTTACACGCATAGCGCCAAAGAGTTCATTATTGATGTCTTTTAATTCACCCGCGAAATTTACCTTAAAGGTACCAGAGACCCTTAAATGTTCTGACCAGTCTATATTTTTAAGATGGAATTCCAGAGTCTCAAATGTACTGACAGGTTGATCTGCAAGCACCAGTAATACGCGCGACGCCAGACGAGACCAAAGGCAGATTCTATATAAACACTCTACATCTGCTTCTCCGGAGATTCCTCCCGTCGTTTCTACAATATGTTGTAGGCCTAACTCACCAGCTTCTTCACGAAGAAGAGACTCATTCCCTTTAGGACAGGAGATAAAAATTGAATTCATGCTGATGCTCACTTTAGTTAATGGACTGCTTTAGATTAAAAAGAGATAAAAATATTATTAATTCAACCAAATCACATATATAAATTAACCTTTCATTCTCTAAGTGTTTGATTTTCTACCGACAATCATTAGACCTCAGGGTAATATTCTCTCAGTTTTTAAAAATAATTTCCTTATAAAGAAAAAATTGTCGACGGGAACCTATTCTAACAGTATGTTTATCTACAGGCTTTAAGCCTAACCTAATTATCCCTCAATGCTTTATAGTATAAGTTGAAAATTAGGCATTGGATAATTAGAACTCTATTTTGCTTTCTAAAAGAGGTCATATCTATGAGAAGACTGAAACGCGATAAGTCAGAAAGAGCATTCCAAAAAGGATATTTAGCAGGAGTTAGCGGTAAATCTAAAGAAAGTTGTCCTACCGAAGATGGTACGATTCACCAACAATGGGTCAATGGCTGGCGAGAAGGCCGAATTGACAACTGGGAAGGAAAAACTGGCGTAAGCGGAGTTCACCGACTCGCAGAAATCACGATGCACTAAACATTTAATTAACGAATTCAGGAAATTAAAAAAAGCGCCAACGGCGCTTTTTTTAGTGAGACAAAATTATTCATAATACCCAGCTATAAACAACTTGATTCTGGTCATTAATTTGAACATCTATATTTTTCTACCATAACTATTGAGGGGTATTGCCAAGAGAAAAACAATAACCAGCTGGACATTAGAAGATGGATCAAATTTCAGATCAGGGAATTAAGATCAAACTTTCAAAATTACACGAAGATCTAACGACATCGTTCCCACAGATTCATTGAATTGCCATTGCAGTCGATCATGAAGAAATAGGTACCCTACAAACATTTGCGGCATCTGAAGACAAATCCAGTAATATATTCAATGATGAAGCCGAGTTAAGTTCCAGTGCATCCTTATCTCATCTAATGGAAACCAGAAAACATCGATTAGTAAGCGACCTATCAATTTTTAACAAAGTTAAAAGCTATCATAGTTCAGCTATTCGACAAGCTGGTTTTAAGACTAGTTTTACCATGCCTTTGGTAGTTGAAAACAAATTCATTGGTTTTCTATTTGCCAATTCCCGAGACACAGTTGCATTCCAAGATGATCTAGCTAGACAATTAAAACTGATCGCAATAATTATGTTAACGATCTGTTGCAGAGTGTACGATCTCATCATGAAAAATTGGATGGATCAGGCTATCCCGATGGATTAAAAGGTGATGAAATTCCGATAAGTACACAAATTATAGCGGTCGCTGATATATTTGATGCCCTTACCAGTACATGGCTCTATAAGGAAAAGTGGACCAATGAAGCAGCTGTTTCTGAGTTAAAGAGCCTGGCAGGTGTTAAATTAGATTCGGATTGCGTGATGGCTATTTGTAATAACCCAGGATCCAACTTACGAATAAGTCAAGCTCCACGTTCAAGATCAAAATGGATACCGGGTCAAGCCCGGCATGACGATATGAGGGTCAGGTCCGGCCACCCCGTCATCCTGATACCGGATCAAGCCCGGCATGACGGATTCAGGATCCATCTTACGAATAGGTCAGGCTCCTCGTTCAAAATCAAAATGGATACCGGGTCAAGCCCGGCATGACGATATGAGGGTCAGGTACGGCCACCCCGTCATCCTGATACCGGATCAAGCCCGGCATGACGGATTCAGGATCCATCTTACGAATAAGTCAGGCTCCACGTTCAAGATCAAAATGGATACCGGGTTAAGCCCGGCATGACGATATGAGGGTCAGGTCCGGCCACCCCGTCATCCTGTACTGGATACAGGATCCATCTTACGAATAAGTCAGGCTCCACGTTCAAGATCAAAATGGATACCGGGTCAAGCCCGGCATGACGATATGAGGGTCAGGTCCGGTATGACGGTATGGGGATACAATCCGGTACAAGCTAAGCCTCTTCAACTGAATCCAGGTAAATTACGATCATTACAGAGCGAGAGGGTCAATCTGAAATACCATCAAGTAGCTGCATGACCGTTAGTTTTGAAACCTCGATCGGGTTAATTCCATCATTATGGTTAAAGATACTAGCAACACCCTGTCCATCGAAAATGGCTAGGATCCCCTTTGCAACCTGCATTGGATCAATCGATTTCTTGATTTCGCCACGCTTTTGCCCATTAATGAGCATGAGATATAGAATATTAAGAAGGTTTTTATAAAAGTCCGATAGTATCTGCTTTAGATGGGGGTTATCTGCTGCTAGTGATATGAAGTCGAATCCAAGCCGAGTCCACTTGGATGTATCCTCGGAAGGTTCAGGGCCGACTGATAAAAGAGAATTCATCATCACCTTAACAGGCAAATCATCTGCGCTTAGATAATGTTCAGTAATAGAAATTTTAAAATCGCAAAATGCCTGAATGATAGAACAGATAATCTCGTCTTTGTTTCTGAAGTGATAATAGACCCCGCCTTTACTCAGTCCGGAATGATCGATTACCTCATTCATGCTGACATTCAAAATACCCTTTTGTAACATTAACTCCAGAGCTGCGGTCACAATTTGCAACTTACGTTCATCTGCAATCCTTTGTTTTAAAATGTCATACAACATGAACCTGCTACCTCTAATTTGACCAGGTAGCGCCTGCCGAGATCATGACTTCCTGATCATAGCTTGCAAACATGCTTTCAGGGTCAGCAAAAGCGATAACCAAACTACCATTAACTGACCAACGATCACTGAGGCTATAGTCAAGCTGGCTAAACAACATAGTCATTTCAGAGTTCAGAGAGGTCATAGCTCCACCATCCAGTGATAGAGTTTCATTTAAATAAGAGTCTGAAAACGACAGCATCATCTGGCTAGCATGTTCTTCTGCTTTAATCGCCGGGGCACCAAACAAATCCGGAAGTGCAAGATAACTCTGTTTAAAATCTAACGTTTGCTTGTTATTCAATGTGACCACCAGTTGTTTGCCATCACTGAAGCCATATTCAACCCCGACCGCATAATCGACTCTGTCTATAGATACAGGTCCGGTCGTCACACTGGAATCTATGATCTCCAGACCCTGCTTATAGGCTAAATCACCTTTAAGGAGCATTTTACCCAATGTTCGATTCATGCTGACACCCACTAAAGAAAACGGATTTGCTTGCGTTTCATTGGTGGCAGTGTTGATAACTGGCGTATTGGGTAACAATTGGGCCAGGTAGAAAGCAATATCGGAACCCGCCATACTGAGCTTCAATTGCCCTCCATATTCCAGCTCATCAGTAGATTTCGCCGTCAATAGCGGAATGGGTAGACTAGCAACCTCTGGCGCTAAATTAATAAACAGCCGAGTCGTTGACGCCCCCATATAAATATCTGTCGACAATAACAACTGACTTTCACCGGAAATATCCATACTGCCTGATGTAATAGAAGCGGTTGGGTTTATGACATCCAGTACCTGACTGCCTTCAACTTCTCCCCAACCCAGTGTGAAGTAACCCAGTTTGCTACTAAAATTTCCGACACTTGACTGAATAAAAGCATTGGTAAACCGAGCATCATATTCATCCGAAGCCTTTAGGTCGTCACCCCAATATAGGTCCAGCTGACCCTCTAACTCGGTATATAAAGCGGTTGCTAGCGATGAAGACCAACCTAGTTTACCTGTGGTTTTATTGCCAATAAGATTCCAATCAGAATTGCGACTGGTCGACAAACTATGTCCCAGTTCCAGTGTTACATTTTCCATAAACCAATTTGACGATGACGTTTCATCTTCAAAAACGACATCGTCAAATTCAGTGTCATCGAAGTCAACACCGTCATCTGCCCAGGCTGAATGAATACCACCAAAAGTCAGCACCAGTACAATCAAAAAATAGAACGGCCTATTCATCTAAAGATCCTCTACTGAGTCTGAGATCTAAGTGCATTCAAATTACTTTCTCTAAATGCCTGGTCGGTTAACGCACGTTGGGTTAAAAATGACTCGTCAATCTCTACACCAAAACTCACCGCATCTAATGACATATTGGTCAAACGGCTGGTGACTAGATTCATCACCGTCATACTACGCGGCATCCAGACATCATTTATGAATTCAACCTTATTCATTTGAATTCGTTTGATTGCCTTGCCTCTTTTGTCATACATCTGCGCTTTTAATACAATTAATCTGTCAGCATCTATCCAGGAAATGGTTTTAGCATAACGAGACTTTTTAGCACGTTCTGGTGTTGGAGTGGTTTCCAAAATATAGACGGGTCGGTCCTTATAGGTATCTTGTTTCAATATCTTATAAGTATATTCATCCAGTTTTCCAGTTTCCTGATCTTCAGTCGTTATTTCCGATCCAAATAAAGATGCTGGTTCACTCTCTTCATCGCTATTACCTGACGCAATACGTTTGACCTTGCCTAATGCAGACAGGTATAACCAGGTTTCATTATCTCGATCTGAGTCATCATAGATGTAAGACAGCATACCGATACCTCTTTCAGAAGCTGGCTCAAGCAAAATAGCCAATGATTTGGTATCTTCTTTATTTTTGCCGGTATTCATTTGAACGCTTTCAACCAGCTTTACCCGTGGTTTTTCAACACACTTAAGTTTTTTGTCTTTAACGCCATATTTGCACGTCGACAATTTAAATCGATTAAAGGCGCTTTCTGTGGTCAATTTAGAGTTTTCATCAACTTTTTGTGCAAGCTCTCTTCCATCCATTGCCAACACAGAGATCGGCGCTGCAGATAACAGAATGGCCGCAATAACAGGTGCAAATAATGTAACCTTATTCATTTTAATACTCCCTTAAACTCAAAAGTTGTATTGACATTTGTCTGACCAAATTTGGGTTTGAAAATCATAATTAAAGCCGGTAAAAATAACAGGTCACATAAAAGAGCTACAAACACCGCTAGCGCACCGAACATGCCCATTTTAGCGATACCCAGATAATCACTAAAACTCAACATCAAAAACCCACAACCCAATATCAATGTGGTAAAGGTAACTGCCTGCCCCACTTCCTTGATCGCTGAAATCAATGATTCCTGCATATTATGATTTTTAGCCAAAGCCATTCGATAATGTGTAATAAAGTGTATGGTGTCATCTACCGCAATACCAATGATCACCGGAGCAATCATCAGTGTATCCGTATCCAATGGAACATTGAGCCATCCCATAAGGCCAAAGGTCACGATCGCGGGTATCAGGTTCGGAATTATCCCCAAGACACCTGCCTGAACGGAACCCAGCGTCACCATGAGTAAAATAGCAATGATTCCCATAGCTAAGGATAAACTCTTGAACTGGCTATTACTGATTTGATCCATCAGGCTCATCATCATGGCCAGAGTTCCGGTCACGGTAATATTCATATCAGGATAATCAGCTTTTAGTGGATCAAATATCTCATCAATATCTTGTATAATCTGATCAAAGAACAATGAATATTCATAAGAACCGGCATTTTTTAAATTAACCATGATATGAGATTGCGAATAATCATCACTCACCAAGGCTCGGCGATCTTCCGGGTTAGCACTGTTAAACAAATACAATAATTGCGACACCGTGATGTCGTCGTCCGGGATAAAATAAAATGCGTTAGTACCGTCATTCATGGTTTTGTTGGTTTCTTTGACCAGGTCTGCCAATGAATTGGTCCGAAGTACATATTGGCTATACTTTTGTTCGATTCTTTGTTGTAGCGCTTCTGAAGCTTTCAATACATCTGGATCATTAAAGGCATCTGACAAACCAAGATCCAGCATCACCGTCAAACTACCTGTACCCATCATCTTTTCATCGACGATTTTATAGGAGTCTCTAAACGATGTGCCCTCTCTATATAGTTCAACCAGGTTTGTATCAATGCGAACTTTAAAGGTGCCTGCAATGCAAATGACAAATACTCCAACAAACAATGCTGAAATGGTGACAGGACGTTTCTGTACAAAGGCCGGAATTTTATCCAGTAAAGGTTGCAGCCAAACGGCACTGACCAGCCAGTTAAAACCGGTAAGCTGACCCAATTTTTTAAACGGAAACCAAATAATAGAAAATAACTTGCCCAGATATACAAAGGGTAGCTTCCACAATGCCGATTTCTTTGGTTTTTCGGCAACTGCAAGCGGATGCCAAATATCCAATAACAAGGGTAAAAGATATAAGGTGAACACAAATGCCATCGCAACACCCGCAGCGGATGTGACCCCAAATAATATGAACATTGGCATGCCAGAAGCCGTTAATGCCAGCATACCGGCCATGGTGGTAATAGTGGTTAATAATATGGGTAACCCGGTTTTGCTATAGGCATGCCGCAATGCACCTTCGTGCATCTCACCTTCTCTACGGTAATACAGGTAGGTACTCATGACATGCACACAGTCAGCTATGCCAACCGCCAAAACCAGCATCACAGTGAGTGAAACCATTTGAGAAACGGCAATACCCATCCATAAGGTTGCACCCACCACCCATATTAAGCTAACCACGATCGCCATTATTGACCAGACTACCGCACTGGCTGAATGCAGCAGCGTCCACAGCAAACCAATGACAACGACCAGCATTAACAACATCAAAAATCCCGCTTGAATCATGGTATCCATCGCTAAATCAACCATGGCCGAATTTCCAATTGGATAAAATTTGAATTGCTGCTGGTACTTTTCCTGCTCATAAATAGACTTAACCGACGTCATAAAATCAACGTAAATGGTGGATTCGGTATCTTCGAATTCAACCTCATTTACAACGGCGGTTTCATCCACTTCAATTTTAAATTCATCAAAAGCCGTATCAAAATCATCCTCAAACAACAGTCCATCCATACTCTCAGAAGAGGAAAGATCAACATCATCCATCACCAGGGTTTCTGATTTGGGAATAGCGCCAAAATCTGTTTGGATAGAAAGTGCGCCAAACCTATGGTCTGGTGAAAACATAAAAAGTTTCAGGCTGTTCTGGGCTTCTGCTAATCGCCTGATGTCATCCAGATCTGACTGATGGGTGGGAATTATCGCTGGAACCAGTTTTTCTGAACGAAGTGTTTCACCCTCATTATACTGGATATTTACATTGGCTAATGATTGAACCCTTCGAATGTGATCCAGTGACTGTAATGACTCATCATTGGTGATCAGATCTGCAGCATTATCATAGGCCTTCGTTAAATCTCGAAGTAGAGTAAGGGACTGGTGTGAAAATACATCCCCATCTTTGGCTTCATAAACAATAAATAAACCATCATCGCTACCAAACTGACGACGAAAATCATCCAGGGCTTGAGTAACGGGATCTTCATCGTCAAAAAAGGCATCCATGGTGACATCCATTTCGAATTTGGCCACAGCACCATAGGTAAAAAACATGGTTAACAGTGAAGCCAGAATTAAAACGACCCACCGAACTGACCGTAATTGATCCGGGACCCTTCCAAAATACTGGTTCGCATTCAATAGTAAATCTTTCATTTATTTCCCTGCTCAAGTCATCGAAACTTCAACGCTGGTGACACTGACTTTATGAGCTTGTACGCCTCAAAAAATCAACAAACCGACTGGTCGGTTTAGTATAGGCCAGGATCCATAACAACTGCAAGGTCGCTGTGCCAGTGACTAAGGCTAGCCATTGATGTCTTCAGCTGGATTTATAGAAATGTATCGAATGCTGTCAAGCCAAATATGGTGACACTTCTGTTAGATGCATATCAGGAGTGAAGGCTAGAAAGAAAACCTTCATTAAACGGCTTAAGCCCCTAATTTTTTAATTGCCATCAGGAATAACGATCAGGGTCGTTAAAAATAATCTTGCCATAAGGGGCTGACATCGAAGTTAAGCCAGACACCGATTGAATCGACTCTTGATATCAACGACTATGATATTGGTGGAATTTACATTCTCGGACATAGCGATCTCGTCTAGATCACTGAGTAGGTTTTCTGAAAAAAATAGAGTGTAATGATCACACTGGCAAACATGACAGATAATCTCACCCAATGCTGAGGAATTTTTCTGGAAGTATGAGCAGCAATATAACCACCGATTAACGTTCCCAGCAACAATATACTGCCCTCCGTCCAGACAATGACATCACTGACAGTGAAAAGTACAATCGCCGTTATTGATACGGCCGATGAAATGAGTAATTTCAAACCGTTCATAAGATGAATATCCTGATATCCCTGAAGTACCAGATAACTAAGGATGATAATACCTAACCCTGCGTTAAAAAAACCACCGTAAATACATACCAGCAATAATAAGAGACTTAGTATCCACACAGAAGACTGATGATGAGTATCTTTATAACGTTTCAAATATTGATTGATTGAACCACCAAATATAAATAGAACCGTAGCTAACAACAATAACCAGGGAATCGCTTTTTGAAATAGAGATTCATCTGTTTGCAATAATAACCAGGCTCCTGCCATTCCTCCCACCAGGCTAATGAATAATAACTTAGGAAGCTGACTACGAATCTGGTTTAACTCTGATCTAAACGCAAAAGCACCACTAAGGTAGCCCGCAAAGGAAGCATAGGTATTGGTTGCATTAGCCGCTACCGGGGGGATACCTACGAATAGCAAAGCAGGGAAAGTAATAAAACTACCGCCTCCTGCAATTGCATTTACGATACCACCCAGAATTCCAGCAACAAACAATAGCAGCATATCCAATGGCATAATCACTTACTCCAACCGCAAAAAAAGTAGATCCTGTAGGTTAACACCGGCAGGATCCATCGTTAAAAACTGGAATAAATTCCGGATTATCCCTTCAGAATTCTATCTATGTTTTCAAAAACATCTGGTGACAGGTTTTCGGTCTCCAATACTCTCTTTAGCTGTTTGGTCATGAGCTCTTGTCGACTAGCATCGAGCTTGGGCAGAGTTCTAAAACCCGTACACATGCGTGACGCTACCTGCGGATTCAAATCATTCAGAACAATAACCTGATCTGCCATAAAGCGATACCCTGAGCCATCAGACTTATGGAAATTCGTTAGATTCGACATCATGAATCGACCTAAGACGCTACGCACATGATTCGGGTTTTTCATATTGAAGTAGTCAAGTTCCATTAAGGCTTCAATATCTGCCAGCCTGGATTTAGAGCTCGCGGCCTGAGTAGCTAGCCAGTGCTCTAACATAAGACCATCCTGATGCCAGGACTTGATAAAGTCTTCATATAGTTCGGTACGAGTTGTTATTGAATCACTTTCTGACAGCGACGCCATAGCAGCACTGACATCTGTAAAATTATTGGCATTCTTATATTGCTGCAAACATTTTTCAGTATAGGATTGGTCATCTAGCATGGCCAAATAACCTAAACAAACATTCTTCAATGATCGCTTAGCCACATCATCGGGTACAAATCGATAATCCGATTCCTGATCCAATTCCTGATACCAGTCCTGAAGATCTTTTTGAAGTGCTTCTGCAATTTGCTTTTTGACAAATTGACGCGCCTGGTGGATGGCATCAACATTAGCAACCGTCATTTTTTCAAATAACAGATTTTCAGAAGGAAGTACCAGCATACGGGCGGTAATTGCCGGATCTATATCTTTATTTCTCACAACATGCTGTAAGGCCGTGACCATTTCATCTGGTAGTTCCATCGCCTCGCCGGCATGTGCACGGGTAATATTTGACATTAACACGTTAATCGCCAAACGCTGACTCGCATCCCAGCGATTAAACATATTACCGTCATTCGCCATCAGAAATGCCAGCTCTTCAGTTTTGTAATCAAATTCCAGGTTAACCGGCGCAGAAAAGTCTCTCAGCAATGATGGGACAGGTTTGGATAAAACACCGGTAAACACAAAAGTTTGCTCTGCTTCAGTAAGCATCAATACACCTGTTTCAGCATTCCAGGCATCTTTCTGAACAATATTGATTCTGGCTTCAGATCCGTCTGGGTTCAACAAGCCCAACTTAACAGGTATCAGCATTGGCAATTTTACAGGCTGCTCTTTCGAAGTGCTAAGGCTTTGTGTAAAGGTCAGTCTATACTCATCATTTTCCGGGATATATTGGTCTTTAACCCGAACCAATGGCGTACCAGCCTGATCGTACCAAAGCATGAACTGACTGAAATCAAAACCACTAACCTCGGCCATAGCCGCGATAAAGTCTTCAATAGTGGCGGCTTTACCATCATTGGTATCAAAATAGAGATCCGTGCCTTTTCTAAATAACTTCTCGCCCAACAATGTATGGATCATACGTACGACTTCTGCACCCTTTTCATAGATCGTCATGGTGTAGAAATTATTAATTTCCATATACGAAGCCGGACGGACAGGATGAGATATAGCACTAGCGTCCTCTGCAAATTGCAAAGTTTTTAAGGTCATAACGTCATCCATTCGCTTAACCACACGAGAGTTCAAATCTGACGTAAATTCTGAATCTCTGAATACCGTAAAACCTTCTTTCAAACTCAGTTGAAACCAGTCTCGACAGGTGACACGATTCCCGGACCAATTATGAAAGTATTCATGACCAATAACCGCTTCAATGTCCTGGAATTGCGCATCGGTAGTGGTATTGGGCAACGCCAGTACTCGTGCGGAATTAAAGACATTTAATCCCTTGTTTTCCATTGCTCCCATATTGAAGTAGTCGGATGCGACGATCATATAAATATCAAGATCATATTCACGACCATAGGCTTCTTCGTCCCATTTCATAGAACGCTGAAGTGCACCGTGTGCAAATTCAGTTTTATGAGCATTGTGTGCTTCTACAAACAACTGAATACTGATATTTCGTCCTGAACAGGTGACAAATTCGCTATCACTTCGTACAAGCTTTCCGGCAACCATGGCAAATAAATAGGCTGGTTTTTTAAACGGATCAAACCATTGCGAAAAATGTCTCCCGTCTTCCAGATCACCCACTGCAACCGGATTACCGTTACCTAACATGACCGGAAATTCATTTTTATCGGCTTCAATTCGGGTCGTAAATACTGACATCACATCGGGTCGATCCAGGTACCAGGTTATTTTTCTGAAACCCTCGGCTTCACACTGGGTACAATACATATCTCCTGACTTATAGAAGCCTTCAAGACTGGTATTTTCCTCAGGCTTAATACTGACCCTGGTTTCTAACAGAAACTGAGAGGGTACATTAGGAATAATCAGGCTTTCACCTTTAATTTTGTACTCATCGGCATTCAATAAGGTTCCGTTTACTGAAACCGACAAGGTTTCCAAATCGACACCGGTAAGAATCAACTCAGAACCTGCATTCAGGGATTCGGTATTTTTTTGTATGTCTAACTTGCTGGTTACCTGGGTATGGTTGTCAAATATCTGAACCAACAAATCTGTCGTGTTAATAACAAATTCAGGAACCTGATAATCTTTCAGATAAATTGTCTGAGGGGTAGCATTACTCATAAATATTCCAATACGTTAACTTACAGATGCAAAGAGTTTTACTTGATAGCCAGAGTGCCTGCGAATATTCACAACACCCTGATCCAAAATAAGATATTGACCTTTGATGCCAAGCAACTTACCGCCAATCTGGCTTTGCTTATCAAAGGTCATAGATGAAATTTTTTCTAAATATTGTGTCACCGGGTACACAATTTCTTGTACTTCTCCCTGACGAATCAGCTGAATATGCTGTCGCCCATATTGTTGTTCCAATTCAGATAATGAGTCTGCACACAGGTCAAATAATTTGTCGCGTTGCTCTGCAAGATCAATATCTTCATTGCTACTATTCAACATTGTGCGCCAATTCGTTTTGTCTGCAACATGTTGTTTAAATACAACTTCCAAAACACCCGATAAATATCGGCTAGTGACCCGGGCAATAATCAATCCCTGTTTTGCTCCCTGATCCATCCAACGTACCGGTAACTGACCCGCTCTGGTAATACCAACCTTCACGTCAGATGAATTTGCCAGATAAACATAATGGGTCTGCTGACACACGTTTTCAGCCCAGGATGGCTCTCTGCAAGTGCCCTGAGCCAAATGACACTTTTCAGGGCTCATCATACAGGTATCACTCTGCGCCAGAGACATAAAATGATCGTAACAAAGCCCCTGATAACTTTTTGACGTTTGCTTACCACAGTGACTACAAAATATTTTCTGATCATACTGAATTTCAACAGTGCTACCAATTAGCGCACTCATGTCTATACGATCGGTTCCCAGCGTAAGATAGTATTGAACGACATTATCAGAACCCAATCTGGCTTCCATCTTATCCAAAATTCCAGACCCAAGAACGTCAGTTACCTGTTCAGCGAACAAATCATCCATCATGAATTCACATCCAGGATATCAATTAAGTTTATAGGCTGTTTGACAACACCTTTATCAGTAATCTTTTTACCTTTCTCTACATATCCAGTTCGTTGTTCTTCAGAGAGATGAGTATGTTCATAAGCAATGACCGCTTCCATACAAATTTCCTTTTGCTGTTGAGTCAGTGGCGCACCGTTGGGCCATTTACTCAACTCCAGGCTTTGCCTTATTTGCTGATAAATTTCTGGGTTCATCTGCTTAATAAGATCTTGAAAATTCATATACTAATACCTACTCCCCATCTTCTTCATCACTTTCTTCAATACCCAGACGACTGCCCCAGCCCAATTTAGACCTGCAAGTCTCAAAATAGTTATATTGTGATGTATGTAATAAATGCAACCTACCGGGTAACTTTCTGATTTCCAGCTCATCACCTTCTTCTGTAATGACATGGGACTGGGCATCACAACTAATCTGTGGACTCAGGTCGTTATTATGACCGACGCGAATACAGATTTTACTGTCACCATCAACGACCAGGGGCCTACTGGTTAATGTGTGTGGAAACATCGGAACTAAAACAATGGCATTCAGTTTGGGTTGCATTATAGGACCACCGGCACTTAACGCATAGGCTGTAGAACCTGTAGGAGTCGCAACAATGATACCGTCTGATCTTTGACTATATACAAATTGGTCATCAATCAACAATTCAAACTCAATCATTCTGATGGACTGACCAGGATGAAACACCACATCATTCATCGCTAACGACTGATAAATAATTTTTCCGCGTCTTTTTACCCTGATATCTAACAGAAATCGACGTTCCTCGACATAGTCACCCATCAAAATTTCATGCACTCTGGATTCAAGTTCATCCGGCAGTATGTCCGTTAAAAACCCAAGTCGTCCACGGTTAATACCAAAGACCGGTACATTATGAGTGGCAACTTCCCGGGCAGCACCCAGAATAGTACCATCACCACCTACCACAATCAGAACGTCAGATTTTGCTGCTATTTCTTGCCGGTCACGATATTGAAATTGCGGCGACAACTTTGTGTTGAAATCAGATTCTACACAAAAATCCGCTCCCTGCTCTACGAGGAACCGGGTCAGGCGTGTCAAAGTATCCACAACATTCTGGCTCTCTAACCGCCCAAAAATACCGATCTGCTTAAATTTGTACATGGACATCCAAAGCAAAAAATAGACGCAGATAATACATCAAGCTAGATACATCAGCAAAGCAACCATGATGATTTATCCCGAAACCCATAGTCAAAATTTTGGACCATGCTGTAAAAATAAGGAGTAAATTTACCGCTACTATTCGAAAATTTGCTTCTGATGAGCATAATCACTTCCCTGTGAATGTATTTAAATTCTGAAACGCTCAAGTATATTCATTTTAAATATGACAGCAGGTTATTTTTTTTACATTATTTATATAGTAATCTGACCGGTATAAATTAGCTTTTACTGATATCGCTACTAATAAAAACCAGTCACAAAAAGCTGATAAGCCATTAGAACTCTAGGATAATGTAGTTGAGACTGAATTATTCATAATGAAATCAATCGGTCTGTACAAAACCACCGGGACGTTATAAATGAGTCAAGTAAGTTTAATTACACTGACCTCCGATAGCGCAGCAAGCCTTTCGGGTCAAGATCTAAGTAAGTTTCCAAATATTGCTATAAAACCAGCTGAAATCACCTGGAATGACATGCAGACGGAAGACTTAAATGATTCTGTTGCACGAAGATTATTTTCCAGTAATGCCGAGATCATCCAATCAACCAGCGGATTTACTGTGACGCCTAAATGGAACTGGACCGATTTTCTGGTTGAACATTCGGTTGAAAAAGATGCTATTTTTGTGTTTTTACCTCACCCGGCGATCTATCCGAATGAACAGGATAACGTGGTTTCCTCTACGATGAAGCTAAAAACTAACTTCATTGATTTTTTCAACATGCATCATCGGAAAACCGGAAAAATAAAACACTTTGTATTAAATAGCGGCAACATATTTTGCGGTGTTGGCCTGGTCATGTGGCAATGCCAGGAAATTTTATCGCGAATGGATCCCGAAAAGAGCTTGTCCTTGTTACAACTCAAAGAAGTTTTTGACCGCTATGCCAGACGTACAAAAACCATTTCAATCATGGATAACGCATCAATCAACACTGACTTTCAAAAGCAATTATCTGAGCCCGGTCTGAAAAATATGCTTTCAGCCAAGCTAAAAAGAAAGCATTGGTTATCAGTGACCTTTACAAAAGATAATGTCCAAATGGGTGATCAGCTGTCTCTGGAAGCACAGATTACCAAGCATTTTTCTGAATTGGCGAATTTTATCGAAACGGAAAAACTGGCATTTCCACGAATAGTCATTAGCTGCTCAACAGAACAGTGGACCTTAATATCAAAACTGAATATTTTCGGTCTGCTCAACCGTTTTATTGAAGGCACTAACATTAAAATCATGCATCAGCAGTCGTCACTGACGGCTCAGGTGTTAACTGGCAAAAATGCCATCCATATTAGTTACAGTCATAAATAGTCAGGGCATTCTAATTATGAGTCGATATAAATATATTGGTGTAGACCGCTACCCAAAACAGGACCCCAAACTACTCAATAAAAAGGTTGTGGTCATGCTGGGCTATGAGTCCAAGAAACCTCAGCGAGGCACTGTGATCAGGGCTGATGCCGAGATCCCTAATGAGGTGGTGATCAAACTTGATAACAACAACATCGTGCTTGCCACTGAGTGTACGTTTAAAGTAGCAATTGAAGCCGACGGCTAGGAGTTCAAGATGGAAATACTACAGTTTAATGCCATGGGGGCTTATATAGGTGGCTTGATTATGGGGCTTTCAGCTATGTTGTTATTTCTACTACGCGGTGATGTAGCCGGCGTAAACGGCATGGTTGTGGGAATCATTAAACCTATTAAAGGTGAAGTCAGCTGGAGGATATTATTTTTAACTGGCTTGGTTATCGGTGGTTACCTCTATCGGGAAGCTGGCGGTGTACTAGAGACACTCGAACCTGTAGTTGAAGGCAACTGGGTCATATTTGCGGGTTTACTCGTAGGAATTGGTACCACATTTGGATCTGGCTGCACCAGTGGACATGGCATTTGTGGTATTTCGCGTTGGAGTCTGAGATCTATTGTAGCCACAATCAGCTTCATGGTAAGCGCGATTGCTACTGTTTATATAATCAAGCATGTCTTAGGAGGCTTGTCATGAAAAGTGTCATTTCATTACTAACCGGAATCATGTTTGGAGCAGGGTTATGTATTTCAGGCATGGTCAATCCTGCCAGTGTCATCGGATTCCTGGATGTTTCCGGATCCTGGGACCCTAGCTTGGCACTCGTGCTAGCCGGTGGATTAACAGTTATGTTCGTCGCCAATTTGATTGCAAAGAAAATGAATCGTCCGGTCTATGCAGAATACTGGCGTCTTCCTACCAAAGACCGGTTGGATGTGCAGTTAATTCTGGGCTCTGCGGTCTTTGGTATTGGTTGGGGCGTTGGAGGCTTTTGTCCAGGTCCGGCATTGACTTCGATTGCCTATAGTAACTCAACACTGCTACTAGGTGTGGCGGCTTACATTATGGGTGTCGTCATCTCTTTAATAATCAAGTCAATCCTAAGCACACGCAACGATCGCTCAGTGGCAAATGCATAGATATATCAATAGTGGTACAGCCTGAAAATGCTGTACCACTCCTGAATTGTTCAGCCATACATCCTGACCTCCAGGGAAACGAAATGAGTGAGATTCAAATAAACACGCCACCTAACCTGGTGAAGGCCATCCATAGTTTACTGTTACAGCATCCTGATGGATTAAAAGAAATAGACTTGTTCCATGCTTTACATGACAGCATGCCGGATATCTTTTCAAAAGATGCCTTTCGTGATTCTTTGGCTTTATTCAGAGTTCACTTCATTTTATTCAATGCGCTATACCTTCTTCGACGCCAATTAAGCCAAACTGAACAAGGTTTTCTGGATATTGGACAACTTATTATTCAATTACAGCCCTGGCCTGTATCCCACAACACCCAAATAGGCGTACATGACCCTATGGAGGCTTATTACCTAAATCTGAAAAACTTACAGGAAACAGACCGCTCAGAAATCGAACGCATGCTTAGTGGATTTTGGGAGAAATTTCTAGCCCAGAATAATACAACGCCCTATCTAAAAATTTTAGAGCTACCGGTTGAGGTGTCATGGGATGAGATAAAAAGAAGGTATCAACAGTTAAGTATGCAACACCACCCGGATCGAGGTGGCGATACCCAGCGTTATCAACAAATAAATGAAGCCTATACTAATCTAAAAAAAGCATACCTTTGACAATATGCTTTAATTTAAATTTGCTTATTTATAAAACGCATTTTCAGTGACTGTATGGTCAGTAACATCCCGAACACCAGATAACTCTGGTATGCGTTCAATTAACGTTGCTTCAACGCCTTGTTTCAGAGTCATATCAACAGCAGAACAGCCCTGACAGCCTCCACCGAACTTCAGGATAGCCACCATGTCTTCAGTAATTTCCTCTAGCGAGACTTCACCTCCATGGGATGCAAGGCCTGGGTTAATTTCTGTATAAAGGATATAACGTACCCGTTCGTCAAGTGGGCTATCTTTTGTGACCTTAGCCATTTTAGCATTAGGTGCTTTAATGGTTAATTGACCACCCATTTTTTCATCCTGGAAATCTACCACAGCTTCTTCGAGATACTTCAAGCTAGGCTCATCCAAAAATACGCTAAACTTTTCAAAAGCCAACTTTTCATCTGTGGGTTTTTCTTCACCTGGCTTGCAGTAGGCTAAACAGGTTTCCGCGTAGGGTGTACCAGGCTGAGTAATAAAAATACGGACACCCATACCTTCAGTGTCTTGTTTTTCCAATAGTTGAGCAAGATACCCTTGAGCACCGTCACTGACATGTATATTAATATCCATGGAATTCCCATCGCTAAGTTAATATCGGCTAATATAAATCATTTTAGTCCGTCGATAAAATAGTTTAGTAAAATAATCAGGTATTTTACATTTAATCAGACTTAAAGTAATGCCACTTTGTGATTTTTCAATGCTATACCAGGGATTTAATCGTCAAATATTATAACGTCTGATCATTCTGACTGACTTGATTATGCAACCTTGTGCAGACTCTGTATTCCAACATTATTCCAGATATAATATCGAGAAATCAAACTGATCTATGATAGCGGATATGACTGAATGAATTCTTTTTGCATTACTATGCTTCATGTCATTCTTTATGCTGATTAATCTGTTGGGCAAATGCCGATATTTATGACGATTACTGCAGACATAAGCTTTTAACACCGAGTTCGAATGGCGCGAAAAGCTATATTGGTATCATTTGCATTTTCAGGTTAACTGCTCTTCAATTTTTTAACATTTTGGGATTGTTGGTGAGGTGGTTTATAAGACTCAATATAAAAAGACATGCAATTAAATAGATAGTAATCATTCAATCCTGCGATTACAGACACTAGCTTTACCATCATCCTCTTGTAAAACACCAATGTATGACTGATAAGCTTTGTAATCAGCCATACGTACGCTGGTAACGCGGTATCATACTTTCATTACCCATTAAACCACCCTGATGAATATAAATAATATTGTTAGTTTCCTTATTTTGTTTCAAATAATTCAGCAATGTCATCCATCCCATTGGATCATAGAGTAAGTCAAATTCAATACCCGTCTGGTCGGTTAAATCCCGCCATAACTGATAAAACTCCGGATAGAGTTTGCCAAAATGATATGTCTTTTCTGCGGTTAGAATTTCAGGCCAGTCATTTTCATCCTGACTGAGTTCTTTAAATTGTTTTTTTAAATAGTGATCGTCACCCACACAGGCACAGGTCAATACCCTATATGGCAGATAGTATTGCAGAAACAATGCAGTGGTTCCGGTGCCTGAAGGTAACATAATAACTGGCTTGTCAATGATGTGTTTTGTACAAAACTCTTTTATTTCATCCGCTAAATATTTGATACCATGTCTGGCTAAATCACTTCTGCCACCCTCAGGTACGAACAGGGTACTTTTGGGTAATTTTTCAGATTTTTGATGCATATAATCATCGAGATTGCCGTCAAACCCGGCAAGCTTGCTGCCCACTTCGACAATATTAGCACCCAGAGCCATAGCGCCTCGATAATTTCCCAGTGGATTATCCTTAAGCCATATTGGTATTCGATTAACATAAAAATCGAGTTGCCAGCCTTTTAAATGGGCTAGTGCCGCCAATGAATATAGAGAGTTAGCCTGTACTGAACCATACCCCATGAGTCGGGTTATTCCTGGAAAATCATTATCAAGAAAATACGCTAATTTTCTGGCTTTATTTCCGGAGAAGTGATGATTGAGCAAATCATCACGTTTGATGAAAACCTGGTGACCATGCACATAGACAGATTCAATCGGGGATTTAGCTAATATAGAACTTATTGTCATAGGTAAAGCCAGCTTACTTACTTATACGGCCCACCCTCTTTTTGTGGATGGATACATGAACCTGTAGAAATTTTCATAAAAATCAGAGGCTTGAAATGTGTGGTGTTATCTGATCGAAAACATGACATCAGAACAGCCATCAGCTGCCCATAATGGAATGAAAGTAATGCACACCATCTTTAATTTCCAGCATTTGTCCCGAAGGAACAAGACACCAGTGATGTTCATCAATGACCAGGGGTTCTGATGCAATAACGGTTCTCGTTTCCTTTTCACAATAAAAAACTGTCGGAGGTTTATTATCAGTTGAGTATCTCGGTGCGTAGACATTCGCACCATCGCTCAGACAAGCAGAAAATTTAAAGGGTTCTGTAATACCTACTTCTTTCATGGCTAATTCAATGTCATTGATGGTTTTCAAAATAGCCAAGTGTACATCCGAGTCTAAACCGTTATTAATCAACATCAAAAAAATTAATTCACTGTCAGTATTGCCCTGTTTATAAGGATAAAGTTCATCCGGTATTTGAATATCCAATCGACGATGCACCAGGTCAAAATCGGGGATTTGACCATTATGCATAAATAGCCACTTACCATATTGAAAAGGATGGGAATTATATCGTGTGGTTGCAGCACTGGTTGAGGCTCTGACATGCGCCAAAAATAAGCGGGATTGAATATGTTGCGCCAAGCTCTTTAAATTAGGATCATTCCATGCTGGCAAAGTATCCCGGTAGAGTCCGGGCGTGTCCTGGTCACCATACCAACCGACACCAAAACCATCACCATTGGTTGTGGTTGCACCCTTTCGAGCATGCAGACTTTGTTCAATCAATGAGTTTTCAGGCTCGAATAAAAAGTCTTCCAAATACACAGAATCACCCGTATAAGCAAGCCAACGACACATATTACACCCCGAATTATAGACAATTAATCACTATTGTGACCGACTGTACCATGATTTTAATAGTCATTATTAATTTAAATCAAGGATTTACGATCTTGTATCCTTATGAAATTACTTCAACAGAATATGAAGGTTTTTCACCCATCATAAATACATTATATAACCTATATCAAATTTTTTTGATATACTTATTCAAATTCAAAAATTCAGCACCGATAAGAGAGAGAAACCCATGCCTGCTCGCACTCGAACCGACAGAATTGAACGATTACATCAAGCCTTAAAAGATCGAATATTGTTCCTTGATGGCGCTATGGGATCACTCATTCAAACGCATCGGTTACAAGAAGCCGATTATCGCGGGGACGCTCTTAAGGATCACAGTCAGGACCTAAAAGGCAATAACGATTTATTATCCATTACACAGCCACAAATTATTAAAGATATTCACACTGCCTACCTGAACTCTGGTGCCGATATCCTGGAGACCAACACCTTTAATGCAACGGCCGTTTCACAGTCGGATTATGGTTTAGAGCATCTGGTATATGACATTAACGTTGCTGGCGCAAAACTCGCCCGTGAAGCCTGCGATCAGGTTATGTTATCTACTCCCGACCGGCCTCGTTGGGTTGCTGGAACACTGGGACCAACATCAAGAACACTATCAATTTCTCCTGATGTTAATAACCCGGCATTTCGTAATGTTAGTTTTGATGAACTGGTCACCGACTATAAAGAGGCTACACGCGGACTCATAGATGGTGGTTCTGATTTAATCCTGATAGAAACTATATTTGATACGCTAAATGCAAAAGCGGCTATCTTTGCGGTAAAAACGGTCTTTGAAGACATTGGATATGAATTGCCAATTATGATATCTGGCACGATCACCGATGCATCGGGTCGTACACTTTCTGGGCAAACAACTGAAGCATTCTTGCAGTCAATTAAACATGCCAACCCGATATCTGTGGGATTAAACTGTGCGTTAGGTGCAAGTGAATTGCGCCCTTACATTCAAACATTGTCCGAAATTTCGCCGTTCTATATTTCCGTTTATCCTAATGCCGGATTACCCAATGAATTTGGAGAATACGACGAAACGGCCCTGGAAATGGCTGAGGTCGTTTCAGAATTTGCAGCCAGTGAATTTTTAAATATTGTTGGTGGCTGTTGTGGTACAACACCTGAACATATACGCGAATTAAATCGTCTTATTGGCAACAAACAGCCTAGAAAAAAACCTGAAATTGAGCCCTGTTTACAATTTTCCGGTTTGGAAATTTTTACCGCTGACAAAAACTCACTCTTTGTGAATGTCGGCGAACGTACAAATGTTACCGGATCAGCCCGTTTTAAACGCCTTATTATAGAAGAACTCTATGATGAGGCTTTGGAAGTTGCTCTGGAACAGGTTGAAAATGGCGCGCAAATTATCGACATCAACATGGATGAGGGCATGCTGGATTCAAAGGCCGCCATGGTTCACTTCTGTAACCTTATAGCATCTGAACCCGATATTGCTCGTGTGCCTATCATGGTTGACTCATCCAAGTGGGATATCATTGAAGCCGGCCTTCAATGTATTCAGGGCAAATCCATTGTTAACTCCATCTCGATGAAAGAAGGTGAAGAAAACTTTTTAAATCAGGCCCGCCTTTGCATGAAATATGGTGCAGCAGTTGTGGTTATGGCTTTTGACTCAAAAGGTCAGGCTGATACCAAAGATCGAAAAATTGAAATATGCCAGCGCAGTTATGAGTTACTGACCGGTATTGGTTTTCCACCGGAAGACATTATTTTTGATCCCAATATTTTTGCTATTGCTACCGGTATTGAAGAACATAATAACTACGCCGTAGATTTTATTGAAGCCACCCGTTTTATTCGTGAACACCTGCCTTACGCATCTGTTAGCGGCGGTGTGTCCAATGTGTCGTTTTCATTCAGAGGTAATAACGCGGTACGTGAAGCCATTCATTCCGTCTTCCTGTATCACGCTATCAAAGCCGGCATGAATATGGGCATTGTGAATGCCGGTCAACTGGTGGTTTACGATGACATTCCCGATGAACTGAAAAACGCTGTTGAAGATGTTGTGCTAAATCGTAGCTTTGAGGCTACAGACAAATTACTCGACATTGCCGACAAGTACCGGGGTGACGGGGCAGTTCAAGAAAAGCAGGCGGAAGAATGGCGCACATGGTCGGTAGACCAGCGAATTTCGCATGCGCTGGTTAAGGGTATTACCAGCCATATTATCGAAGATACTGAAGAAGCCCGCCTGTCGGCAGACAGACCTATTCATGTCATTGAAGGTCCCTTAATGGCGGGTATGAACCGAGTCGGTGATCTGTTTGGTGAAGGTAAGATGTTTTTACCTCAGGTAGTTAAATCAGCCCGGGTAATGAAACAATCTGTTGCGCACCTCATTCCCTATATTGAAGCTGAAAAAGACGCCACCAATACTTCCAAGGGAAGAATTCTCATGGCGACGGTAAAGGGTGACGTTCATGACATCGGTAAAAATATCGTTGGCGTTGTGCTTCAGTGTAATAATTTTGAAGTGATAGACCTGGGCGTTATGGTCTCGGCCGAAAAAATATTACAGCAGGCAAAAGAACACCAGGTTGATATCATCGGTTTAAGTGG
>Ga0224506_10000216_pt1 | contig 56539 bp, 50 predicted proteins | sample SF_Jan12_sed_USG_2_FD_169108 | JGI IMG/M metagenome (GOLD analysis project Ga0224506, IMG submission 169108) | Sediment microbial communities from San Francisco Bay, California, United States - SF_Jan12_sed_USGS_8_1 | ecosystem: Environmental > Aquatic > Marine > Sediment | place: USA... | reverse complement strand
TGACTGAAACGATGGTTGCTATCAAACACCTGAATAACACCCATATAACTATCACTGACATATACTAGCCCTGAATTATCTATTGCCACGCCTTTCGGGCGAAACAATTGACCGGGCAAAACGCCCCAACTTCCTACGTCAATAATATACTTGCCATCGCCTTCAAAAACCTGAACACGAGTATTTAATACATCGACAACATAAAGTTTATTATCCGGTGACACGGCCGCTGTAGCGGGATAACGAAACATGCCTTTATTCGCGCCCTCTCCGCCCCAATGGCGTAACAAATTTCCATCTCGGTCGTATACCATGACTCGATGATTGGCATTTCCAGTAACATATATCTGATCGCCTTCGTTATTTATTGCCACGTCAACAGGGTTTACTGCCTGCTCCTGAAACATCGTTTTGAACGTTTTAATTAGCTTACCGTTTAGGTCGAAAATCTGTATCCGATTATTTCCCTTGTCGGCAACATATAATCGCTCATCAGTATCGATGGCAATGCCTACTGGTCCTTGAAACTCGCCGGGCTGATTTCCTGTTTTACCAAAACTCCGAAGAATTTTCCCTTCCTCATCGAACACAGCTATTCTGTCATTACCGCTATCAACCACATAAATAAATCCCGAATCATCGACAACAGTATCCGTTGGTAAACTTAATTCTGCATCACCAGCAATGGTGACAATATGCTCTATATTTTTGGTAGGTATTTCTGCTGCATTAGCAAGCTGCATTATCGACAATAATACGATAACGAATAAAGAAAAGTGACGCATCCTATTTACCTGTGGGTGAATCATACGTTTCATTCCACCATGATCTTAGGTCTTTTTTCATATGTTCCTGCTTAACTCTATCTTTATCTATTGCCGATGCTGACTTTGTTTTATCACTGGCACCTGTACCCTTCAAATCGGTAATGTAGAATCTTTTATATTTCTCAATCAAACCAACAAGATTGAGGTTTGTAAGATCATCAATTCGACGCTCTGAAAATCCCAACTCGCGAAACGGAATATAACTGTCCTGTTCATTAATATGGCAACGACTACATTTACGTCCATTAGGTCTAACGTTCTTGTGATATCGATTTTTTAATGCCTCTTTATCAGCATTGGAAAGGCTATCCTTGACTTTATTGAATTCCACTAGCGCAGGATCACCAGGTCCAATCTCCAGTAAAACTTCCTCACCTGCACTTTTCTTATAAGCCACTATCTTGGAAAAATAGTCATCGGTCTGATTCAGGTCACCGCTATCTGGATCATAATCCATACCAAAGGGTTTACCCTTTACCTCGATGCCTGAGTAATTCAACCATCTTAACTGGATATCTTTTTCTGGTATCTTCTTCTCATCAACATGACATGAGACACATCCCGTAAACTGGGTATGCATATTCATCAATGTCCTGATCATCGGCTCCTTGGAGTGCGGAAAATCACCATGACAATAAAAACAAATACTTTTTTCTCCCTGCGTGGGCTGGAATTTATCAGGTAAATTATGGAAATGTCGAGTTCGCTCTAAGTTACGTTCCTCACTCAAAATGGTCACTATCTGATGCTCCTCTTTCATGAAGTCCACACCTAATATCCCACTGACAGCAACAGTCAACTCAAATACCAGCGCCGCTATAATACTCAACAATATTGTCGCAGTAATAAAAGCAACAACAGGGTGATCGCGTCGCATCCCTGTCAGGCTAAAAGGATCATTAGTAAACCCCCCCGGCAGTCTGGCCTTGTGATCGATAATGACAAGGATGGCAATGCCCAGCATAAAAAACAGTAATACAGCAGCAACAATTATAACGGTCGCCTGGGTACTCACTTCATGCATTAGTCAAATCCTCTTATCAGTCTGTGTGATGCCACATTAACCACATTACATAACTACCCAGAACCATTAAAACCAGAATAATCGCCAATGAGCTATAAGCAATAATCTTTTGCCAAAGAGTTAAAGGTTTAATCATGTCATATCTTCTGACTCAGATTCCTGTTTATCAATAAGACCATCATCCTCAGACAATCCGCGACTATCCAATATATCCTGAAGATGTTGTCGCTCTTCCGGTATCTCTACCAGATTTCTCAAATACTCAAGAAAATGCTCCTCAATCTGATGTTCACGGGTAATCTTTCCAGTCAAAAAAGTCCACTGCATTGGAAAGCGACCTGGTGCCAGATGAACGTTATACCAATGCCAAAAAGCAATCACTAACAACGCCAGTAATGCCTCATGTGGATGTGATAAACGCATCAGCTCCTGAAAATTTGACACCATTGATATCGGCAGGATACTTGCCCAAAACTCCGGAAACAGAAACGAAGAACCCGACACAACCATCACCATGTTACCGAAGCCAGCGGCGAAATAATGTATCTTCTGCTTGTACATATACTTATCCATCTCAGGTCGCTGGGCACGCTTATTGGCGGAATAAAGCATGTCTTCCTTGAAGTCTCTAATATCTTTAAATAACGGGATTATTGTTCGTCTGATATCAAAGCACCTATTTTTAATTTCAAGCAAAGGCTTTATCGTGATGGTTAATAAGTGATAAACCATGCTGGCAATCATCACTACTGCCAGTGTACGGTGGATGATACGTGTAACTTCGACGCCACCTAATACCATGTTAAAGGGCTCAGCCCACAGGGCTTCAATAAAATGAATAGGCAGACCAGTAAACGCCAATGCCAAAAATGTTGAAAATGTCAGCATATGCTGAATCCGGATATGAATAGAATATCGAGGTAAATCACCAAGCGGATCGGAAACAACATTTTTCTGCAAAAACACCCTGTCATCTGGCATGTTTGCGATAACGCGCTCAATCTCATCTCGATCACTATCGCTAACCCTATTATGCTTCATGCTGGTTTCGATAACGTTTCTGGCGTGTTCTGATAACTTCATTGCTTCACCTTGCAAGTGTATAGATTCTGTATGTTATTCAACTCGGTCTCTCCCTCTTCGACTTTTCCTTCGCCAGGTACTGCCATGAGATAGTCGCCATGCAATACCATCACGCCTTCTTCCTATCGTTTCCAGAAGCGACATACCGACCAGCATTGCAATGACTGCAACACCCACAATGTTGTAGATCATTTCAGCATAATACTTGAATAAGTTGTCTTCCCGTTTACTACTGGGATGAGGATCCAGTGCCACATAATTCTCATCCGCATGAACATGACATCGCTGACAGGTTTCAACCTTGTTATTCTTATGTGTCGGTGAATCAGGATCACGTGATGGCCGTATTTCATGCACACTTCTAAAATAATCTTTCTGCCTTGCATGACAATCCAGACAACTTGCCGTTTTATTAAAGCCTAAACGCGTCAGCTTGCCATGAAAACTTTCCTTATAGGATTCGGCTGCGATTGGAAATTTTTTACCCAGCTCTCGTCCTTCTTCTTTCGCCTGCTTAACATGCCTGTCCAACATTTCCTTGTTCTCATGGCAAGATGAACATAACTCAAAAACTTCTTTGGACGAACGCTTAACCTCACGTATTCGTCGACTGGTATGACTATACCACCGCTCAACAAAGTCGCGTTTTTCATGACATATAACGCACCGATCGACGATATGTTTCGGCGGTTTGTCTTCATCAGGATTATAAAGCGGGTTGGTGTGACAGCTTATACAATAAGGCTTATCGGCATCGAGGCCTTCAGCTACTTTCTTTCTGCCATGAGTACTCTTGATATAGGAATCATAAATTAGCTTATGACTAAACTGTTTGCCCGTGGCTGGGTTCTTGATGGAGTGGCATTCAGCGTTACAGGTAACACCCTCCGTAACCGGCTTATGAGGTAGTTCCTTTATATAAGAATGACAATCCCGACAGGGTACATTTCGATGAACAGTGCGCCCAAAAATATGCGGCATTACATAATAAGATCGCAGCACCCCGTCATCAGTAACTCGAGCCATCATCGGATATTTATGGCATATAAGACACCCCTCGTCATCCTCAAAGGCTATGGCTGGCGTTAAAAAGAAAGTCGAAAACAGCACTAGCATCAGATTAATTGCCAAAACATATTTGCCTCTGTACCGTCCTTTATTTGCTATCATTTTTTTCCAGTGCCTCTATTTTGCATGACAGTGCACACACAAATTCTGATCTCGTAGAAAATTCTTACTTCCGGCACCTTGAGCAGCAATGGCACGTTTGATTACCCCTTTATCATGAGCATTGTGACAAGTTCCACAGAAAACTCGCTGGGTTCCTGGTTGCAGTGGTAAATAAATCTTACTATCCTGAAGCTGGCGCATGATCTTGTCAGATGGAACAACAAGATGATCGACTACCTTGCTCGTCTTAAATGAAAAAGATCCGCCAGGATGGGGCTTCCATGGATGGCAGCCATTACACATCAATGAATAATCATCCTCCACAGAGGAGTAATCATCTTCAACGTTAAAATTGAGCTGTCCAATATTAGTGACATGCTCTCCATCCGGCATGGTTTTATGACAAACATAACAGGGTTCTTTTTTTATATTTCCATCCGCTGCAGTCTGCTTATGGGGGTTAAACCGTTCATGCTGACCTTTGTCATGGCAATAAAAACACAACCGTGTCCTATCGTCCTGATAATTACCGCCACGAAAAAATTGCGGATTTATCGTTTGTACGTTTTCTCTGCCTTCACTACATGCTTGCACAGCATCATGACAGGTTAGACAATCCACCTCTCCACTGGATTTTTTGATGGCTTCTAATAATTCTGCAGGCATACGACGAAGCATTTTATTGCCAGGAGTTACATTAACCGGGTGGATTATCGAATGTGACTCGCTCGTCAAGTGACAATTGTGACAGAGCTCAACGATATTATTTGTTCTAAGATTATTATTGCTGCCTACTTCATCTGTATGACAGGATATACAACCATTGGCATGCCAATGAGGATTAGGAATCTGTTTTTCGGTAATTTTCTTTTGTTCTAATAAGTGCTGTATTTTTTCTGGGTGCTTTAATAATTGTTCAGCATTCGCAACCGATAACATTGTAAACACCATCACCAAGCCAACTAATGCTTGTATGGCCGTGTTAACATCAATGCTGTATCGTCTTATCTTAACCATGCTTTGTTATTTGTCTCGAAAAATTCGTAGTACAAAAAATAATGATGGATAAATTGACCGTTGTTATGCCTTACCAGTCAACACCTTAATCTCAACACCCTTCCTGAGCTTGTTTAGTAACTCAGATCTCAGTTTCTCAAAACGCATTTTCTCAAGTCGTTGCCTGAGCCCAACACTGGCTTCATCGAATGAAATATTCCCAGCCTGTTTTCGCTCCCCCGCTTTGATCACATGATATCCCTGCAATGAACGAATCGGCTCTGCAACCTCGCCTTTCTTTAAAATAAATGCCTGTTCCTCAAGTGCCGGCAAAAGGCGCCCCTTATGCATATAGCCAATCCACCCACCTTTAACCCGATAATCGTCATCTGAATATTTACTTGCCAACATCGCAAAATCCTCACCATTTTTTGCGCGCTTTATTATCTCATTGGCCAGATCTTTCTTTTCTATCCAGATGGATTCAGGAGCATTTGGTTTTACTTTTAGCGTGATATGCCACAGTCCAACGGATTCAGGTTGACGGAACTCCTGTGGGTGACCATCATAGTAATCGCGTAATTCTTTTTCACTGTAACGGGATTGATCGACCAATTTCGCTTGAACATATTGGTTAATCGCATTTTGCTGAATAATTCGATGCTTAAAACGCTCTAATGTTAATCCACTATCTCTAACCGCAGCTTCAAACTTCTCCTTCGAGCCAAATTTCTTAATATTTTTGCCCACAACTGCGTCGATTTCTGATGCATCAACATGAATACCTGACTGCTGTGCACCTCTATACAACAGTGCACGATCGATCAACACATCCAGAGCACGTGGGATATATTTTTCACGCTTTTCTTTAGTAATGCCGCCATGAAACACCGCCGAGGGCACAAAACTGTTAATAACTTCATCAAGCTCAAAACGTAGAAAATGCTCCTCACCCACTATTAGCACCACTTCAGGTTTAGAGGCATTAGCTTGCACAGCAGACATCATCATAATCAAAAAAATAAGATAATGCGGTAAACAATACTTGATAACCAGATTAGTAAAAGCTTTATCCAACGTGATAACTCCTTGAGCGCCCAGCTTCGATGGTACAATAACTTACACTTATTAACTTGTAAAACAATTATAAACTTTAAGGGTGTGACATAGATCAATTCTAAATCAAATACCTTTTTTTATTGTGCTATTTTGTGTTATAAGTACTGTAGAGATAGAAAAAACAAATGGCAACATATTTTTTCATGGAAAGTTAGACACTTATGATCTTTGGACACCCACTGTTATTTCAACATTCGTTTTCTAGCGGATGTGTACGCCCTTTAATGTTGTTTGTCATTCTTACAGGCACAGGGGCAATGCTGGGCTGTGCGACTTCCACTCCAACAAGCTCCAACACAATCAAGGACACCTCCGAACTTGTCTGGCCATTACCTCCTGAGCAGCCACGTATCAAATTTGTCCGTACATTACATTCTGAAGATCAAATCATTACCCCAAAATCAACTATGTCTAGCCTGCGCAGCAGTCTGCTTGGTCAGCCAGCCGAATCCGGGCGTCAACTAAAAAAGCCCTATGCTGTTCATGTGGATAACAAAGAACGTGTCTTCGTTGCCGACAGTGGCTGGGGAAAGGTGCTGGTTTTTGATGAACAAAATAAATCATTTTCCATATGGGGCACCCATGGTAAAGGCATACTTGCAAAACCTTTGGGTATCACATCTGACGGTCAGGGCAATATCTATGTCACTGACTCAGTCAAACAACGCGTGGTTGTGTTCGATACAGATGGGGAGTTTCTTCGCGCCATGGGTCAAAAAGGTGAACTAGATCGACCAATTGGAATCGCGGTAGATGACGAACGCAATCGTGTTTATGTTGTTGACAGCAAAGCACACCATATTGTGGTCTATAACAAAGCTGGTGAGCATATTGACACTCTCGGTAAGCGTGGCGAAAAACCAGAAGAATTTAACTGGCCCACCAATATTGCATTAAGCAGCAGTGGAAATCTTTATGTTACAGATAGTATGAATTTCCGTATTCAAATTCTGAAGCCAGATGGAACACTACACAAAACATTTGGTGAGAATGGTGATGGTCGCGGGAAGTTCGTTCGACCAAAAGGTATTGCGGTTAACTCATTGGGGCACATCTATGTCGCAGATGCGGCATTTAATAATATTCAAATCTTCGATAATGAAGGAACACTTCTGCTAGATGTAGGTACTCATGGCAGTGAGCCAGGACACTTCATCTTGCCAGCCGGTCTATACATTGATCAACAGGACAGAATCTATGTTGCTGACCAGTACAATTTCCGGATTCAGGTATTCCAGTACCTAAAAAAAGAAAACTTAGAAACATTAAATAAAAATAGCGCGAATGGAGATACGGCAGCATCAGGGAAAATCACTCAAAAACATGATCACAATGATCAGGAGAAAGAATCATGAAAATACTATTTCGGACAATACCACTTGTTGCCTTGCTATCGATAGGGTCAAGTTCTCTGGTATATGCAGTCGATGATGTGGCTGCCACCAAGCACAACCTGTCCAGTACGCAGACCGACAAAGTTAACAATCTCAGCACAGAAGCAACCGCATTTGTTTGCGGCTTCTGCCATTCACCGCACACCGAAACCGGTGGACCAGCGCCATTATGGAACAGAGGCTCTTCGGCAGCTACTTATACCATGTATAGCAGTGCTACCATGGATATGACCATCGCCGGCGCACCCGCCAGTATTTCTTTGGCCTGTTTAACATGCCACGATGGTACAGTTGGCTTTGATCAGTTGATCAATGGTGCAGGTTCCGGTAACTATGTTGCTGCTGGTGCGGATCAGGGCTGGACATTCAATCTGAACGGCGTGCCTACTACTGACACCATGCCTACCGGTGTCACCAATCTGGGTAATGTACTTACTGGTGACCATCCTATATCCGTTACCTATGACCCTACTCAGGACACAGCGTTTCAATCAGTGGCATCGGTGCAAGCGGCCTTGCAACTTTATGGCGCAGGTTCAGATCAGGTGGAATGTGCCAGCTGCCACAACCCGCATGAAGCAACTAATCCAACATTCTTGCGTGTTGGTATCGATACGTTGTGCACTACATGCCACATTAAGTAATATAAGAACATAAAAGAACCTAAGTAGAGACAAATGTGGGACAGGAAGGATATGAAATGTTGGTTAGTAATACTCCTTCCTGTCCTTTTTTTATTGGTCTCCTGCAGCCAGAAAACACTTTCTGTTTTTTTTGATCTGCCAGCACCACCGCCAGAAAAAGTTGCCCCATCTAAAACAGCTATTAGTGAACAACCTGTAAATGCTAATAGTCAGGTAGCGAAAGCAACGAAAGCAGAGGCAGTGCCGTTATCGGTAGTAAAAATGGAAAATGCCAAATCCTGGGAAGAAGCTGAGAAAATGCTACCCATAAATGAACTAGGGCAGCGTGATTGGGCACTGGCATTACAACAGTCAATTATTCAACCACGTAGTGCTATCGGTGGAGCGCGCGAACCTGAACCTGTTTTCAAGTTTGATTTCTACCTCAAGGGACCTTTTCCAGGTACTGACGCCTTTTTTCCACATTCTACACATACAAAGCACCTGGACTGTAGTAGTTGCCACCCTAAACTATTTCGCTATCGTGGTACAAAAATCACCATGGAAGATATAAATGCTGGTAAATATTGCGGCTTCTGTCATGGTACTGTTTCTTTTGCGCCTACTGCAGAGAATTGTGCACGTTGTCATACCTCGATGGCAGGGAAATAACGTTGATCTATAGCCACTATAAAATGATCTTGTTTACCTCAGCCCTAATATGTTTGCTGAGCCTAACCATCAATCACCCCGTTTTTGCCGGCAACATTCCGCCCGGCGATATTATTTTTGGTGATATTATTTATGAAGGAAAGGGGGCAGCTAAGGGTCTACCCTCTTCCCACTTCCCACACTGGAAACACCGTATCCGTTATCGCTGTTCTGTTTGTCATGAAAAAATCTTCAAAATGAAAGTTGGAACAAACAATATGAGTATGAAGAGATTTAAACAGGGTGAGCTCTGTGGACAATGTCATAATGGCAAGGAAGCCTATAAAATTGGGTTTGATACATGCAATCGTTGTCACAACAAAACAGCAGCTACAAGACCCAGTTCCTAGATCATGCTCTCGACACAATAGAGCATGTTAACAAGCAGCTGTTTTGTGAATGTAGCTTGGCTGCACCATGCCTAAAGTGCCAGATATGGCAAATTTTCACATATGTAAACTGGCAAAAAATATCTTTCACATTGTTTCTATTTTCTACATTAGCCATACCAACGACGGCCAAAGCCGAAGAGTGGTTTTTACCTGAACCTCTGCTTTGGGATGCACGTTTTATGTTTGATGGTAGTTGGCGCGATACCGAAATCAGCCCTGGAAATACTCAGGATTCACAAGACTTACGCTATCGCGAGCAGTTCAGTTTTAAAAAACGCATACATCTGCTTGACCAAAAGATTGCAACACTTTCATTTGATCTAAGGCCAACATTCAGTCAGTCTGACTATATCAATACTGATAATACAACTAGTGAGAGTGACAGCAATACTTTGAACTATGCTGTTAACAGTAGCTTTCTACATGGGGCAAAAACACCCTTAAGCCTAACGGCTGGATTTGATAGAACCACTGGTATCACCAGTGAATCATTGGGTGGTCGAGCAGACTTTGAAATGAGGAACAAACAGATAACACTCAACCATAAAAATATTTATTTTCCCTCCAGTATTTCATACACGACACGAGAACAGGACCGGGTTCAGGAATCAGGGTTTAGTGCAAACCCGCTACATACCAACGACAGCATCAAACGACTAAACTACCGTGGTCGTAGTAGTAAAATGAATCTGGACATAGAGCGACTGGACTATAACGATTTTATTTATGATCGTCACTATAGCTATAATCGTGAACAAATCAATCATGCATTTAACTGGGGAAAGAGCAGCTCTCTTAGCAGCCGTTTGGCGAACAAAGAACAAAAAGATTTTGGCGCTTATAAAAATACGTCGATAACTGAAAATCTCCGTCTTCAGCATACCAAAAAATTATTCAGTACCTACCAGTATGCTTACAGTAAAACAGAACGAACCACTAACACTGTCAATAACAATAGTAGCATTGATCTTAATCATCAGCTTTATAGTAACCTAACAACGCAGGTAGGATACCAACGTAATGTTAGTCGGTATAACGCTGGCACTGGTGGCAAGTCAACCACTGAGGGACCACGATACAGTGCAAGCTATAACAAGAAACTACCAATGAAAAACAGTCTTATCTCGCTCGGCATTAATGGTTCCCGGTTAAATACGCAACAATCAGGAGGAACACAATTAGTAGATGTACTCGGTTATACTGATAACTTTGAAATTGATCTTATTATTCTGAATCAATTATACATTGATATTACTACTATCGAAGTCATCAACTCTACTACTAGTTCAATCTATAACATAAATATTGATTACACTGTCACGCAATCTCCGAATGGTTACACAGAAATCCATAGAATCGACGGAGGTAGCATCAGTATTGATGAGGCGGTGACAATTAATTATAGCCATTGGTCACCCGGTAATACCTCCGATCACAACGGCTATTTTTTCCGTATTAATCTTGATAACATACGGATTTACCACAATCAATCACAAAACAAACAAACATCAAATTTGACTCCTGAAAACCTGACCAACGTCTACTTTCCTTCGGGTTTTTTACCAATAACGAACTCAAAAGAGTCTACGTCGGGTATCTCATACAATCTGACAAAAGAATCTTTCAAATTGGGACTGGGTATAGAAACCAAACATACCAGTCTGAACGATTATGTTGCCCAATCTCGATCTTTCAAGCAGAACTTATCCTACGCCTTCTCAACTCTAACGACATTAACGATGAGCGCTAATCAGAGCTCGTCAGAAACCACAATATCAGAAGTTTCATCTGTCAGCGCTAATGCTAATCTGAATATAAGAATTCCCTCGAGCAGCATCACAGTTAAACCCCACCTGAGTTACCGGCAGCAAGATGATAGTCTTGGAAACGATGACAAATATATTAGTGAAGGTGTAGACCTTGAATGGCGTTATTATTTGATCACATTCAATGCCAGTCTGAATCACTACCAATGGAATGGCACAACAAGAAATAGCGAAGATAACAGGCTGATGTTTAATCTGATAAGGCGGTCTCAATGAAACAGTTCATTATGATTGGCCTCACTGCACTGCTAATTTCCGGTTGTTCAACTCCAAATAAACCGGTCATCGATGAGCTGAAGGTGTCCGAGATTATTTGGCCATCGCCACCACTAAAACCCCGGATCAAGTATCTATACCAATTCGCCAATCCCACTGATCTTGAAATTCACGAATCATTTTTTTCACGCTTATGGGGTTGGTTATCTGGGCGGAGTCTTAACACTGGTATGGTTCGCCCTTATAGCATTGCCGTAAAAGAACAACTTATTGCAGTTGCTGATCCTGGCAAAAAAACTGTGCACCTGTTCAATACGTCTAGCAGTGAATATAAACAGATCAACCAGGCTGATGAAATATATTTCTCTTCACCAGTCGGAGTTGCCATTGGCAATAATCAGATTTACATATCAGATTCTAAATTGGCCAAAGTCTTTGTACTCACAAAAGATGGAGAATTCGTTCGTACGATTGAAGGTTTTAAACGACCGACCGGGCTTTATTTTAATAATAAAACCAGCAGACTATATGTATCGGATACGCTTGATCACAAAATTGTAGTTTATAATGATCAAGGTCAGAAAGAGTTTTCATTTGGGCACCGAAAACAAAAAGAAGGCGACTTCAATTTCCCAAGTCATTTGGCTCTTGATAATAACAATCTCTATGTTAATGACACCATGAATTTCCGCGTGCAGATATTTGACCTTGACGGAAAATATATCAGCAACTTTGGAAAACACGGAGATTCGTCAGGCTATTTTTCTCAGCCTAAGGGCATTGGGATAGACAGCAAGGGTCATATTTATGTGGTAGATGCAATATTTCATCGTGTTCAAATCTTTGATCAAAAAGGCCGATACCTAATGGACTTCGGTAATCAGGGAAAGAATGCTGGCGAATTCTGGTTACCATCTGGGCTGTTTATTTATCAGGACAAAATTTATGTGGCAGATTCCTATAATCGCCGAGTGCAGGTATTTCAGTATGTGGGCGGATAATCTAAAAACTAACATAGTTATTTTTGCGTTGATTGCTATTACAGCAATAGGCATATTTACAGACACCAGAGTTCAGGCTGCGCAAGATGTAGGTAACACTCGCCATAACTTATCAATCAGTGGGCCAGGCACAATAAAAAGTGGCACAGTTACCCAAATTTGTGTGTTCTGTCACACGCCTCATGCAGCTATGGCGGATGCGCCGCTCTGGAACCATACACTGTCTTCAGGACAGACCTACACACCATACGGCAGCACCACGCTAGATGCCTCACCCGGTCAGCCGACGGGCAAATCAACTTTGTGCCTGGCCTGCCATGATGGCACTGTCGCACTTGGTGCATTGTCTAACCCACCCACAGGGGAAACGCTTGACGCCATTCTGACCAGTCCTATGAACCCAGCAGAACGTGGTTATCTGGGCACTGATCTAAGCGATGATCATCCGATTTCTTTTGTCTACGATTCAACCCTACAGATTAATGATGGCGAATTATTTGATCCCGCAAGTATTGGGCTACCGCTTGATGGCGTCAGTTCAAATCGGGTTGAATGTACAACCTGTCATGATCCCCATGAAGCGACCAATAAACCCTTTCTCCGGATCACTTCATTAAATGGTGCCATCTGTACAGAATGTCACAACAAAACTGGCTGGATTGGTTCAAGTCATGAACAATCAACGGCCACCTGGAATTCTATCGGCGCGAACCCGTGGGCAGATCGCCGGGTAGAGTGGCGTGGAGCCAATGTTGCCGAAAACAGCTGCATGAATTGCCACACACCACATAGCGCGGCAGATACCGCAAGACTGCCAAAATATCTGGAAGAAAACACCTGTTTTGCCTGTCACAATGGCAATACCGCCTCGACCAATATTCAAGCAGAATTTGCTAAAACGGATAGCCATCCAGTAACAACCACACCCAACCCAGATCACGATTTTGCAGGGACAGAAAATCCTGATACGATGAATATCCACGCTGAATGTCCTGACTGCCATAACCCGCACAAGGTTCAGAGCGACCTGCCCATGGTATCGTTTGACCTTAGCGCGCCGATGAATACAGCTTTACATACCACACCGCCACTCGCTAATGCACTTATCCAGGATGTTCCCGGTGTTGATATCAATGGCGGCGTGGTTGGTACGGTTACCAATCAGTATGAGCTATGCTTTAAGTGCCACGGTCTAGCCTTGAAAGGGCCTTGCGGTGGTGCGCTGACTGAGCGATGTTCAACAGCAACAGGCTGGAGTATGACTCGATTAGATGGAATTTATAACCTTCGTGATAAGGTTAACAATAATAACCCCGGCCTCGTTTCCTGGCACCCAATTGTCACAAACAATTCCGCTAATGACAGTGAAGTACCCAGCCTGCGCACTGACATTCCTCTCGATAAAGTCAGCACCAACACAAACAATCTTATTTATTGTACTGACTGTCATAATGGCGACACCTCAGCGGCAGCGGGCGGTACCGGGCCTAATGGACCACATGGTTCTAACAATGAAGGGCTATTAGCTCAAGCTTATTCTCTTGATCCCATTGTACCAACCAGCGGTAGCACTGATTTTGTCCTGTGCTTTAAGTGCCACTCTGAAGCCGCCTTACTGGTAACACCGTTAAGTGGTTTTTCCCACCAGCGGCATATTAATACTCGAACAAAATCCTGTATTAACTGTCACGACCCACATGGATCTCATAGATATAATCACCTGATTAATTTCCAGACAAACTCTACCTATACAGGTGGTCCGTATACAATAACTGGTAATTCATTTGCCTTGCCCGAGTTTACTGACGGTGGCACTTATACAGGTACCTGTAACTTGAACTGTCATGGTAATGCGCATAACAACAGAGCCTACTAACAATGAATATTAAACTTACCTTTTTTAGCATTTTAGCTACTGTTGCCCTGAGCCTGACTTCAGTATCTGGTTACTGCAGTGACTTCCCTGTATCGACCCGTGACTCTTTGCAAAGTCTGCCCACTGTGGCCTACAACCCGGTTCATGATCAGTTCCTGATTACCTGGTCAGACGTGCGCTATAATTCAAAAACCGATGTCGACATCTATGGTCGCATACTGGACGCACAGGGTGCACCAGTTTCAGAAGATATCGTAATATCCAACCATAAAGGCGGTCAGGGTAGATCTTCTGTTGCATTTGATCCTGTCAATAAACATTATCTGGTCACCTGGACTGACTGGCGAAATGCAAACAATATCGATTCGGATATTTATGCTCAGCTATTAAACTTCAACGGCAAAGCCATCGGTTCAAATTTTGCCATTACGAACCAAAGGACATCACAAAAACAGGCATCAGTCGCTTTTGATCTTGAAAAACAACGTTTTCTGGTCGCATGGAAAGATGATCGTCTTGCCGATACCGAGAAACTTTTTGGTCGTTTTATAAGTCATCAAGGAAAACTGCTTGATAATGAATTTCTGATCGCCAAAGGTGAAGGCAAGCAGGACAGACCTTCTCTGATTTACGATCCAAAAAGAAAACGCTTTCTGGTTGTCTGGCGCGACATTGTTGATGAACAACAATATCTTTCTACAACACTCGAAGGCAAAGGTATTTTTGCCGCCTTTGTTCAGAATTCTGATGATGGCGGCAAACCCGGCATTCTGATTGATACAGAAGAAGATGCCTGCCTGCCCCCGTCAATGTATGCTGCCAGCTATTCACCGGAAGATGATCTGTTTCTGGTTGTCTGGACGACTGCTCGTGATTATCAAAAAATGGGACTGGATGTATTTGGTGCTTTGATAAGGGCCAGCGATGGCAAGCATATCGGCAAGGCATTTCCGATTGCCGTAAAAAATGATTATCAGGAATTTCCCTCTGTCATTTTCGATCAAAAACAGCAACGCTTCCTGGTTATCTGGTACGATCTACGTCGTGATCAAACGGCGATGAATATGGATGTTTACGGACGCTTTATTTCACCACAAGGAGACATGTCCGAAGAATTTGTAATGACGGATACTGATGCGCCCGGCATTCGACGTTTCCCGGCCATTGCATACAGCCCAAAAAGCGAAACCACCCTGATTTTATGGGAGGACTCTCGTAAGAAAACCTCGACTAAAAACCATCAACGTATCTACGCCCGAATCTTTCGTGAACATTAACTAACTCAATTATAAGAATCAGTCAGGCTCACGATTCTTCACGGCTAAATTCACCAACCGTATTTAGCTTTCATACTCAACGCCACCGCTTCTGCAACTTCTATTCCATCCACCGCAGCAGATAAAATACCTCCAGCATATCCCGCACCCTCACCCGCTGGATAAAGCCCTTTGGTGTTAATACTTTGATAATCATCACGATTACGCTTAATACGTACCGGCGATGAAGTGCGTGTTTCAGCACCGGTAAGTACAGCATCATTCATAGCAAAGCCTTTGATCTTGCGATCGAAGGCAGGCAAGGCTTCGCGGATAGCCTCAATCGCATAATCTGGTAGTGCACTACTCAGATCGGTTAGATGCACACCCGGTGTATAGGATGGCTGCACACTGCCAAGCTCAGATGATGGTTGTCCCTTAACAAAATCACCGACCAGCTGTGCCGGCGCATCGTAATTACTGCCGCCCAAAATAAAAGCTTTAGATTCCAGTTCACGTTGCAGTTCGATACCTGCCAGCGGGTTATCGTTGGGAAAATCGGCTGGGGTGATGCCAACTACAACACCGCTGTTAGCGTTACGTTCGTTGCGTGAATACTGGCTCATACCGTTTGTGACTACACAGCCCTCTTCCGAAGTGGATGCGACCACCGTACCACCGGGGCACATGCAAAAACTGTAAACACTGCGACCATTCTTGCAGTGATGCACCAGTTTGTAATCGGCCGCACCAAGATCAGCATGACCGGCAAATTTTCCATAACGACATTGATCAATGATGGACTGTGGATGCTCAATACGAAAGCCAATTGAAAATGATTTGGCTTCAACATAAACACCACGCTGATAAAGCATTTTGAAAGTATCACGAGCACTGTGGCCGATAGCGAGAATAATGTGATCACTCTCGATGCGCTCACCACCATCCAAAACCACAGCACGAATCTGCCCATCGTCGATATCAATATCCGTAACGCGACTGTCGAAGCGGAATTCACCACCGAGACTGATAATTTCCTCGCGAATTTTCTCAACCATACTCACCAGACGGAATGTACCAACGTGAGGTTTGCTGATATGAAGGATTTCCTCAGGTGCGCCAGCCTTAACAAATTCTTTTAATACCTTTACACCCAGAAAACGCGGATCTTTAATTTGTGTATGTAATTTACCATCAGAGAAAGTACCCGCACCACCTTCACCAAACTGCACATTCGATTCGGGATTAAGTTTATGTTCACGCCACAGAGCCCAGGTATCCTTAGTGCGCTGTCGCACTGCCTGCCCACGTTCAAGAATTAAAGGTTTGAAACCCATCTGCGCCAGCAAAAGTCCAGCCATAAAACCACAGGGTCCAGTACCGATGATCACCGGACGAGTTTTGAGATTTTCGGGAGCATGTGTAACAAACTTATAGTCAGTATCCGGAGTTAGCTTAATGTGACGATCTTCACTAAAACGTTGTAGCAATTCTGCTTCATTGGTGACATCAACATCGAGAGAATAGACTGCCACAATTGCATTGCGTTTACGCGCATCGTAACCAAGACGGGCAATGGTGTAGCCATGTAAAGCATCTGGAGTAATCTTTAAGCGATTAAGAATCGCCGATTGAAGTTCATCCGAGGAATGATCAAGAGGTAGTCTAATTTCAGTAAGTCGCAACATTTTTAAATCTATGGTTAAGCAGTGTTTTGAAACAGTATAAAAGGCATCTAGCTTTCTTCAGCTAGCCGAACAGACGTTTCCATCTCTGGATATTTCGCATTTATTTCTTTGTAGTATTGACGAATTTTATCCATGTCTTTTTCAATATTGCCTGTTGGCAGCAATGACAGCCCTATATTCGCCTGCTTTGTTTTGAAATCTAGAGATCCGCAAACAATTGGTACGTTTGCCTGATGTGCAATATGATAAAAACCTGATCGCCAATTTGGCATTTTTTTTCGGGTGCCGCTTGGAGCCAGCAGAATCACCTGTTGTTCGGATTGGGTTAATGCATCAGCCATTTGGCCAACAACACCGTGAGCATTTTTACGATCAATCGGAATCCCGCCTAGCGAACGCAACAAAATCCCCACTGGCCAGATAAATATCGAATCTTTTGCTAGCCACTGTGCTTTTACTCGGAAAATGAAGATTGTCGCTAGACCCAAAAAAAAATCCCAGTTGCTAGTATGCGGTGCACCGATGAGAACAAATTTTTTATCATCAGGAAATTTACCGGTAACATTCCAGCCCATGATTGCCATGAAAGCACGCGCTAACCAGTACCTGAACAGGCCAGATGAAGGTGCATTATGCGTTACTTTTACACCAATCATTACTCGCCGTTATTCCAGTTATTTTGTTTAAACTTATGCAGCTTGGCATAGCCATCCAATAATTTATTATGTGCAATAAATCCATCCAGTGATAAACCCGGACTATGTAAGCCATGGAAGGTTTCTTCAGAATCGACAATTTTCTTAGCGAGATCTATGTTGTCTTTGCCAAACATTAAAACAAGGCTATCGGCATAATCTTCATAATCACGTTCGTCATCATATTTAATTTCTAACAGGGCTTGTATACAACTGTATTCTCTTAAACGTGCTTCGCTCAGTTGGTCTGTTTGCAAACACCAGTCGATCCATTCAAGTGCTTGCTCGGTATCTTCCATGGCCAGACACAGCATGGCTTTTAATTCTCCTATGCGAAGACTAGCCCAGGCAGTGCCTGCATCGGGGGCAATACCAATGAATTCTGCAACACGTTGCAGGTCGTTATAACCGCCCTCTTCCAGTCGATCGAGAATACTGAGCCATTGATCGTTATCTAAATTTTTAAGTGACAGAATATCTTCACGAAACAGGGCACCTTCGTTATTATTATTCCAGATAAGATCATCTACCGGATAAATATCTGACATGCCCGGCACAATGATGCGACAGGCATATACATTGAGGTGTTCGTATTCTGAGATATAGATATCATTATCCATGTCGTGAATAATTTTGCTTAGATAAGAAAATTCGTCATGGGTATTGGCATCGTAATCCCAGTCAAAAAATTCATAATCAGGTTTGTTTTTGAAAAATTCGAAGGCGATGAGACCACTGGAATCAATAAAATGGGTTTCAAGATTATGGTGATCGGCAACTTCTTCAAGATCAAAACTGGGAGGTAAAAATCCATCAAGCTGATCCAGGCTGCGGCCCTGTAATAATTCGGTAACGGTACGCTCAAGCGCGACTTCAAAACTGGGATGTGCGCCGAAGGAAGCAAACACAGAACCATTGCGTGGATTAATTAGAGTTACGCTCATCACAGGGTATCTTCCACCCAGCGAGGCGTCTGCTGTACGAAGGTAATAACCGTGACCTTCAAGTTCTGCAATCGCTTCAGCAATTTTAGGAAAGCGATTAATCACTTCTTTCGGAACTTCAGGCAGACAAATACCTTCAGCGATAATTTTATTTTTAACGTAACGCTCAAAAACTTCTGATAGCGCCTGTACTCTGGCTTCATTTTGTGTGTTACCGGCAGACATGCCGTTACTCACGTAAATATTCCCAATCACACTGACGGGAAACCAGCAGAGTTCACTATCACGCTGGCGTTCATAAGGTAACGCACAAATACCCCGTTCACCCGTGCCTGAATTTATATCATAGAGTTGGTGTGGTTTAATCTCGCCTTCTGGATCGTAATAGTCCCAGAGCCCAGTATCCAGTAGCCCTTCTGGCATTTCATTGTCTTCAACTTTGAACCAACGTTCATCAGGATAATGAACAAAATCACCTTTTGAGAATTTTTCACCCAGGTAAAAATCAGCAAAAAAGTAGTTGCAACTTAGCCGTTCAAAATACTCACCCAGCGCACTGGCTAAACACGATTTACGCGTTGCACCTTTGCCATTGGTAAACATCAGGCCACAATCTTTATCACGTATATGCACCGAATAAACATGCGGCACAGGGTTGAGCCAGGACGCCTCCTCTACCTCGATACCTAGATCATCGAGTTTTGCAAACATGGTTTCGATACTGGACTCTAGATCGCAGTCCTTTCCTTTGATGTAAGTTTTATCTGTCATAGTAATACCTGAAATAAAATCCGCCTAACATGAAAGTTAATGGAATTATCAATAATAAGCGAAACCAGCGGATTCTATCCTACCACCTGATCAAGAACTCCGGGGAATGGAATAAAAACATAGTTTAGCCGGATTATTTATGGACGTATATCTGATTTCTACCACTTTCCTTGGCCACATACAGCGCCTTATCGGCATTTCTAATCCCATCCTGTACTGAATCGGACTGTGTAGGTATGATATTAACAAGACCTATGCTGACGGTCAGATGATCTCCAACATTAGATGATTCATGTTTGATTTTGGCTTCATTCAGCGCATTTTGAAACTGGTGCAGTATTAGTTCAGCAGCTTCGACATTAATATCAGTCATTACAATGACAAATTCTTCTCCGCCGTACCTTGCGACAATGTCACCTGATCGCTTGAATATTGAAGTCATAGTATTAGCAACGGAGATGAGACAGTCATCACCCGCCTGGTGCCCATACTGATCGTTATAATTTTTAAAATAATCAATATCGATGATCACAATATTAATCGGGAGTCCGGTACGCTGACACCTGCTCCATTCCATAGCAAGTCGTTCATCGATGTAACGGCGATTATACAAGCCAGTTAAACCGTCAGTAGTTGCCAGCAGCTCAAGCTTTTCATTAAGTATTCTGATTTCATCATTGCTTTGCCTCAATTTTATTTCAGCCAGATTTCGTCTGCTATCACGATCAACCAATACTGACCGCATGTAAAGACCGATAATAGCCACAACAAAAAAGACAAAAAGGTATTCCTTAAAAATGTACATCCTGTACTGAGTTAACAAGCCGGGCTGATGGAAATCGATGACACTCCACATAGAGTTTTCTATTTTTGTTGATGACATTATTCTTGATATCTCATCACTGGTAAGCCTGTAATCTAGACGATCAGTGATAACATTTCTACCACCATTTGTGTTGATTTCTATAAGATTCTGCATACCCTCATTTATCAACATGAGTTCATGCATTGATGGCTGAATAACATGCAACAAATCAGATAGCTCATTTAAGTTAAAGCTAACAAAAAACAACTTTCCATCTTTATCATCTGGAAGCCGAGTCAAAATATCATAATGGTATGTATCGTTATTTGGATGTACACGAACTAACTGATGACCATCATCAATAAAGTGTTTTATATCTGTAAGACATAAGCCGCCCACTTTACCATCAAAATCTCCGATAACGAGATCGCCTGAGGAAGTAACGATATTCGATGCGAAAAAATCAGGAATATTTCTGCCTAAGCGGCGATTCAATTCATCATACAGCTCTTCATCATCAGGATACTGAGACAACTTAAAGATCAAATCACGGTTATCTTCTGAAAAAAGACTAACAACATGACGCTTGTTGTTAATAATTTCCTTAATTTCCATAGCAGCGACTTGCACTGCCTTATTTGCCGATATCTGATGCGCGTCAACAAAATTATCATACCTGTCGTCAGCCAGCCAAAACAGAAAAAGCACAAAGCTAATAAGTATAACAAAAGAATAGATGTCAACAGATCGTTTGATTGAGAGATCAGAAACTGGATCGGGGTTTGTCATTATTTAGTCCTGAACTAGCTGCCACTGCTGACATATATAAAAAAACATAGTATATAGGTAGCAAGATTAACAGACTACTTTATCATGACAGACTGACCATTAAACTCGACAACCTGATGAGTGCGAATTTTACAGCGTTTACGAAGTTCAACTTTACCATCGACTTTTACCTGTCCATCACCAATCATGATCTTAGCCAGCCCACCACTTTCACAGAACCCAGTCACTTTTAATAAATTATTCAGCTCAATAAATTCGTGGTCTTCAAGTTCAAATATTTCCATAAACGGCTCTACAGTTTTAAAAGTTCGGGCAAGGCTTTTGATATCAGCTTTGAAACACTGATCATGCCGTATTGCATATGCTTTTCGATTATATCCATGGTGATGTATACATCATCACCTTTACCCGCAGCCCAGTTTACCACCAGAGCACAACAGGCATATTCGATATCCAGCTCTCTGGCCAGAGAAGCTTCTGGCATACCGGTCATGCCAACGATGTCACAGCCATCCTGCTGCATACGATTAATTTCTGCGGCTGTTTCAAGTCTTGGCCCCTGAACTGCGCCATAAACCGCATCGCCCTCAAAGTCAAAAGCCATATCAATAGACACGCTTCTTAACACACCTCTAATTAACTCGCTGTAAGGTTCTGTAAAATCGATATGCATAACTGAATCAGAATTTTCATCCGAAAATGTATGCTGGCGTGAATGTGTGTAATCAATAATCTGATGTGGAAAGACTAACTTTTCCGGTGACATATTATCAGTAATACCACCGACAGCATTAACCGCAACAATATGTGTCACCCCCTGATCTTTCAACGCCCATAAATTAGCGCGGTAGTTAATATTATGTGGTGCGACATTGTGCTTCTCACCGTGCCTGGGAAGAAATATAAGTTCATGACCATCGATAGTACCGAACATCAAAACATTTGATGTATCGCCATAAGGTGTGGTGATTTTTTCTCTGCGCAAACTTTGTAATGCCGAAAATTCATCCAGCCCAGTACCACCAATAATTGCTATTTTTGTCATATTATTCACTCAGCGCGTAAATGCCATTGAGGTGGCGAAGTTGTGACTGGTAGTCCATGCCAAAACCAAAAACATATTTATCTTCAACCTCAAGACCCACAAAATCACTTTTAAGCCCTTCAACACAACGTTTATGTTTTTTCTGAACTAGAACTGCTGACAACACTTCTTTGGCTCCCTGCTTATGACAGTATTCAATGATAGCTTTCAGTGTAATGCCTTCATCTAGAATATCATCCAGTATCAAAACCGTACGGTTTTTTAAGTCATTACTGGGGTAGGCTCGCCAATCTAATGTACTACCACAGGTATGGTCACCATAGCGTGTCGCATGTATATAATCGACTTGAGGAAAACAATTAAGACGCGTTAGCAGATGTCCTGCAAAAACCAGTGCACCATTCATCACACATAACAGTAGTGGTTGCGTACCACTCAATCGATCATTTAACTCAAGCGCCATAGTATCGAGAGCCATGGACACCTGCTCATTGCTATAGATTAGTTCTGCCTTCGACAGGATAGCTGTAAGTTCTTCAGACGAAATAGACATTTATGCTTAATAAGTAAAAGTAACGGTGTCGTCGTCCATCGCTTCACTAATAACATAAGCCGAACCAACACTTTCTTCAATTTCAGGAATAAGGTCATCACCATAGATTTGTACAGATGGTGCACAGACTTTAAAAACAACACCTGCTCTATGTGCTTCTTTAATCACATCATAAACACTGCGGTGAGTGTCATGATTAATTTCCAGGTTGTCAGCATAGCCAGTAGAGGCCAGTGCACCAACATTACCAGTGATCACAACTTCGACTTCATGAGACATCGCCGCCGCCACTGTAGCCTGAAATAAAGGAGCGCCTAATTCTGCCGCATTAGCAGGATCTGAATTAGCCAGAATTATTAACAGTTTTTTACTCATGATTGCACGCCGGATTGATTAGATAATGATTCAGGTATTGATTCTACATGCAAGGTGGTCGTTGGGAAGGCCATTTCTGCTGAATGTTCGTTGATTATATCAATAATTTTAAGCATGACATCCTGTTTAATCTCATGAAATAGAACCCAGTCAGTTGTTTTAGTGAAGGTATACACAAAAAAGTCGATGGATGAGGCTGAAAAATTAACAAAATTAACAATCATTGTAGCTTTGGTATCAATTTCCGGATGATCTATCAGCATTTGTTTTACGTCCTTAACAATGGCTTCCATTTTTGATGAATCTTGATAACGAATGCCAATAGTCTCGTAAATACGGCGATTGGTCATTCTTGAGGGGTTCTCCACGCTAATGGTGGCGAAAATTGAATTTGGTACATACAGCGGACGCTTATCAAATGTTCGGATACGAGTCAGCCGCCAGCCAATATGTTCAACCGTGCCCTCTATATCGCGGTCATTGGAGCGAATCCAGTCTCCGACTTTGAAGGGTCTGTCCATATAGATCATCAGCCCCCCGAAGAAATTGGAGAGCAGATCCTTAGCCGCGAAACCAATAGCAATACCACCAATACCACCAAAAGCCAGCACACCTGAAACACTGAAACCTAATGTTTGCAGCATCACCAAAGCACTTGTAATGATAATGGAGATTCGAATTAACTTGGAGATCGCTTCAACGGTGTGCTCATCAAAATCTCTCTCACCGCTTTCACAGCCAGATGCTATCAGTATTTTCTGAGTACCGCGGACAAGGTTAAGCAAGAACATTGTCAGTATCAAAATCACACCAATATCACGAACTGGCCCGACTGCTTCAAAAATAGTGGCACCACTTTGTTTATGTACGATTTCAGCGGCAAAAGTTAAACCTAGTAACCAGATTAACCAGGCAACGGGCTTCTGCAATGATTGTGTTAATAAATCATCCCACGGGTTTTTGGTTTTTTGCAGCTTGATTTCAATTTTGTTGATGGCTCGTCGCGCAATAAAACTGAGCGTCAAGGAAATTAACACGATCAGAAACACCTGAACAATCCAGTTGTGGTTTTGCAAAAAACTTAGCAGCTGATTGATTTGTTGATTATCACTCATGGTTATACCTTAATTCGTTAAACGTCCATTTCCATCCAGGGTGAGTCGTCCAGCTCCAGAATCATTTTATTTGCCAGTTGCCATTGTCGGCTAGCTAACAACTCAGCACGATCGAATACCTGCTTGCCGTGCATGCGTGTTAAACGTAATTGTGAGGTCGGGTTTGAGTAATCCCCCAAAGCCGTGATCACTTCGGAAACACCGTCAGGATGATTGCACACCAGCACCATGTCACAACCCGCATCGAGTGCCAGTAAAGCACGCTCGCCATAACTTCCACCGATGCCCGCCGCCTCCATGCTCAAGTCGTCACTGAAAATAACACCCTGAAATTTTAGACGGTCACGCAATACCTGTTTCAGCCAGATGGAGGAATAACCCGCAGGTTTATCATCTACCTGATCATAGATAACATGCGCAGGCATAATGGCCGGTAAATGATTGTGGATCATCTTTTCAAAAGGAACGATGTCGGCCTTCATCAAAGTCGCCATATCACGATGATCAACCGGTAAAGCAAGATGTGAATCTTCGGTGACGCCGCCGTGTCCGGGAAAATGTTTGCCAACAGCCGACATGCCTGCCAGCGACATACCGTGCATAAAGGCATAAGCCAGCGTCGCGGCAACATCCGCTTTGGAATGAAAAGCGCGGTTACCAATGACACCACTAACGCCATGCGCCAGATCGAGCACTGGGGAAAAACTAAAATCGACATTGATGGCGCGTAACTCAGCGGCCATCAGCCAGCCGGTCAGCTCAGCACACTCACGCGCTTTATCATGATCGTGTTTATAAATCTCACCAAATACACTCGCCGGTGGTAGCCTGGTAAACCCATCATGGAAACGCTGCACACGCCCGCCTTCGTGATCGATAGCGATCAGTAGATGCGGTGTACGCAAGGAACGAATTTCAGAGATCAGCGCAGTAATCTGTTCGATGGATTCAAAATTGCGAGTGAACAGGATAAGACCACCCACTTGCGGGTTGAGCAATAATTCTCTTTCGGTATCGCTAATCTGTGTACCGATTAAGTCCATCATAATTGGGCCGAGTGACATTAAATGACTACCTGTTCAATTGTTATTATTTTCATACAGTGATTCCACAAAATCTCAAAATAGGTTCGATATGATTTTCAAAGCCGGTGAATGAATGATCACCACCCTCTTCTAAAACGAGCGGGCAATCTTTGTATTTTTCTAAAGCCTGACGATAGTCCAAAGTTTCATCACCTTTTTGCAGCAGCAACAAATAACGTTCTGGACGGGTAATCGCATCGACATCCATTTCTTTAAGCTGTTCGATATGTGATTGATCGAGCACCCAGGTCTCTGCAGTATTATAATTTTTATTCTCACCCAGATATTTTTTCAGTAATAGATGAGGACGCACAGCAGGATTAATCAATGCTGCTTTGCAGCCAAAGCGCTCAGCCAGACAGGTTGAATAGAACCCGCCCAATGAACTACCCGCGACGGCGACATCACCAATTTCCTGATTCTCTTCAAACAGAGCCACCAGCATAGCCATAGCCTCGGCGGGCACCGGCGGTATTTCAGGAATAATTAACTGATCCAGTATGCCTCGTTGCTCCATATGGGCATACAAAAGCTTCGCCTTATATGATTCAGGCGAGCTATTAAAGCCGTGCAGATAAATTAATCGAGTCAAACCCATAAAGTATTAGACACAAAAAACCCCTGCAAAACAAGGTTCTACAGGGGTTTTTCAAAACAAGTCTGTATAGACTTATTTTGCAGCCATATCCTTAAGTCCTTTCAATGGCAGAACTTTTACTACCTTACGAGCTGGCTTGGCTTTCACATCCATCAACTCGCCTGGCTTGAATGGATTAGGCACGTTCTTACGTGCTTTGGTTGCTGGTTTCTTGTTGATCTTAACTTTCATCAAACCAGGAATTTTGAATTCACCTGCACCACGGTTCTTAACATGACCCTCGATGACATCACTCAATGATTCAAAAACTTTAGCAACATCTTTTCTAGCTATACCTGTGTCTTCAGCGATATGAAGAAACAATTGAGTTTTTGTATAAGCGGTACTAATAGCTTTAATGTTTTTTGCTGGAGCGACTGCTTTTTTTACTGCTTTCTTTTTTACAGCTTTCTTTTTGACTGCTTTTTTCTTTGCTGCTGCCATGATCTTTACCCTTTGGTGATAATTTATAATTCTTCTAAAACTGCTAGGCGCATTTTTATAACTTTAACCCCTTAAAGTAAATACCTAAATCATCATAATGTTCATTTTTTACCTATAAATACAGTAATAATTGGCATATAGGTGATTAATCAGACAAAGTGCAAACTTATTGAGCATTTAGTCGGCAAAAACAAGCGTAACAGCGTGGACAGCAATACCTTCTTTTCTACCTATGTAACCCAGTTTTTCTGTTGTGGTTGCTTTGATATTAATTTGATTTTTTTGCACCATAAGTATGCTTGCAATGCTCTCACACATTAATGAGATATAAGAAGACAAAGTCGGCTTTTGTGCAACGACAGTGATATCAAGATTAGATAATTGAAAGCCGTCCTGCTTTACTTTTTCATAAACCTTCTCTAACAAGATTCGACTATCAATGTTTTTATACCTGGGATCTGAATCAGGAAAATGCTGACCTATATCACCGGCCGAAATTGACCCCAGCAAAGCATCACAAATCGCGTGTATGACCACATCACCATCAGAATGTGCCAGTAGACCCTGCTCATGCTCAATGCGAACTCCAGCCAACACAATATGGTCACCATCAGTAAAAGCATGCACATCAAAGCCGTGGCCGATTCTAAAAGGTATTTTTGATTGAGAATTATCCGCTGTCATTTATTTATCCTATTATTGCTGATCAGCTATAAAGAGTTCAGCCAGTCGTAAATCATTGGGACGCGTTATCTTGATGTTATCTTCATGGCCTTTAACCAATAATGGCGCATAACCTGCGTACTCCATGGCTGATGATTCATCAGTGACAGTGACACCATCAACCAGTGCCTTGATCAAAGAATCTTGCAATACTTTATAAGGGAACAACTGTGGCGTCAGTGCGTGCCACAGGCCTTCACGATCTTCTGTTTTCTGCACTGTTGCTGAATTGGCTGATTGACGTTTCATAGTATCGCGTACTGGCAGTGCCAACAGACCACCCGCTTCATTAACCATTGCCTGCTCGATAAGCCGATCAATATCTTCGAGCCTGACACAGGGTCGCACTGCATCATGAACCAGCACCCAGTCACTATCAGCATCAAAGTCCTCATGATCAGACAACGCCTTCATTGCGTTCAGCACAGAATCACAACGCTCTGTACCACCATCAGCTTTGATCACGGGTTTCTCCGATTCAATATTCACACTGGCCCAGTATTGGTCGTCATGGCGCAAAGAGATAGCCAGTCCTTTCACTTTATTAGCGGCTAACAAACGATGAATGGTATTTTCAAGTACCGTTGAACCAGCCAGTGGGAGATATTGTTTGGGGATATCAGACTGCATGCGCTGGCCTATGCCGGCAGCGGGAATAACAGCCCAAATGGATGGTTTTGTCATAGGCTTATTTGCTGTAATCAGATTGCTTATCTAAAACCGATTTTTTATCTTTTGATTTATCAGAATCACTGGAAATCACCTGATAATAAACTTCGTCCTTGCCGATCATACCGAGTTCACTTCTAGCGCGCTCCTCGATTGCATCCATACCCTTTTTAAGATCCTGCACTTCAGCATCCAGCGCCTGGTTCCGTTCTTTTAATTTATCAACTTGCAGCTGAACAACATCAATTTCATTTTCCAGCTGCAAGATATCAGGAATACCACCATCACCCAGCCATAGTTTGTATTGCAACATAACCAACAACACAAGCAGAAGAACGATGATTTTTTTCACGACACTCCGTCAGTATTTAACCGTTTACTTCAAATGCTTGTAAGCGTTTCTTCCAGCATAGATAGCACCAGCACCCAACTCTTCTTCAATGCGTAAAAGCTGGTTGTATTTTGCAATACGATCAGAACGTGACAGCGAACCAGTTTTAATCTGACCAGCCTGAGTGGCTACACAAAGATCAGCAATAGTGCTGTCTTCAGTTTCACCTGAGCGATGAGAAATGACGGCAGTGTAATTTGAAGCATGCGCCAGATGTATAGCATTCAATGTCTCTGTCAAAGTACCAATCTGATTGAACTTGATCAGAATTGAGTTAGCAATGTTTTTGTCAATGCCTTGTTTGAAAATTTCTGTATTAGTCACGAACAAATCATCACCAACCAACTGAACTTTGTCGCCCAACTTCTCAGTCAAATATGCCCAGCCTGCCCAGTCAGCTTCATCCAATCCATCTTCAATAGTGATGATAGGATATTGATCAACCCAACCTGCAAGGTAATCACTAAATTCATTAGCGTTAAACGTTTTACCTTCTGATGCCAGATTATAAACACCATCTTTATAGAACTCAGAAGCAGCCGCGTCCAGACCCAGGTAAATATCTTTACCCGGTGTGAATCCCGCACGGGTAATAGCTTCAAGAATCACTTCAATGGCTTCTTCGTTTGAAGATAAATCAGGTGCAAAACCACCTTCATCACCAACCGCCGTATTCATACCTTTAGCTGAAAGTACAGTTTTCAGGGTGTGGAAAACTTCGGCACCATAACGTAACGCCTCTTTAAACGAAGGTGCGCCAACAGGCAGAATCATAAATTCCTGCAAATCAACACTATTCTCTGCGTGCTCACCACCGTTGATGATGTTCATCATTGGTACCGGCATGGTGTATTCACCAGTACCTAGAGAAACATAAAGAGGTTCATTTTTTGCATTAGCGTTAGCGTGAGCTGTTGCTAAGGAAACGGCGAGTATTGCATTTGCACCCAGACGTTCCTTAGTTGCAGTGCCATCAAGCTCGATCATCTTTTTATCGATGCCTTCCTGATCAGCGACATCCATGCCCATCAAGGCAGTACGAATTTCACCATTTACATTGGCAACGGCTTTAGTGACGCCTTTACCCAGGTAACGATTTTTATCGCCATCACGTAATTCAAGCGCTTCACGTGCACCAGTAGAAGCACCAGAAGGTACCGCTGCGCGTCCGCGTACACCGTTAGATAATGTTACATCGGCTTCAACGGTTGGGTTGCCACGTGAATCAAGTATTTCACGGGCTTTTATATTAGCTATTTCAGTCATGATTTTCCTTTATTAAAAAATCGAATATTAATTAATGATTGTTTAGTATTTGTTTTAAAAAATAATTAAAGCGTTAATTCTTCAAATGGTTTGGCTTTTACAATGCGATCCAGTTCCAGCATGGTGCTGAGCAAAGATTCCATTTTATCCAACGGCCATGCATTCGGGCCATCGCTGAGCGCTTTGCCTGGATCAGGATGAGTTTCCATAAATACGCCAGAAACACCAGCAGCAACCGCCGCTCTTGCCAGCACTGGTACATGTTCACGTTGACCGCCTGACGATGCACCCTGCCCACCTGGTAATTGCACTGAATGAGTCGCATCAAAAACTACCGGACAATTGCTTTCACGCATCACCGCTAATGAACGCATGTCAGAAACTAAATTATTGTAACCAAAGGAAGCGCCACGTTCACAAACCATAATCTGCTGATTACCGGTTGAACGTGCTTTATCGACCACGTGTTTCATATCCCAGGGCGCAAGAAACTGACCCTTTTTGATATTTACCGCTTTACCAGAATTGGCCACGCGGATGATAAAATCGGTTTGACGGCATAAAAATGCCGGCGTTTGCAAAACATCAACGACATCAGAAACCTCATCGATCGGTGTGTTTTCGTGTACGTCAGTTAAGATATGTACACCGACCTCTTCTTTCACTTTTCGTAAAATACGTAAACCTTCTTCGATGCCCGGACCACGGAAGCTATCGCCCGAAGAACGGTTGGCTTTGTCGTAAGATGATTTATAAATAAAGTTGATGCCGAGACGATCAGTAATTTCTTTTAGCTTACTTGATGTCTCCATCGCCATGGCTTCGCTTTCAATTACACAAGGCCCGGCAATTAAAAATATTGGTTGATCCAGTCCTACTTCAAAGTCACATAACTTCATTAAATAACTGCCTCGGTTTGTTTGGCGTTGTGATATTCCAGAGCCGCTCTAATATAGTCAGCAAACAGAGGATGTCCATCACGCGGCGTTGAAGTAAATTCAGGATGGAACTGACAAGCCAGGAACCAGGGGTGATCTTTTAACTCAACCATCTCAACCAGATTACCGTCAGTGGACTTACCGCTAATAATCAGACCCGCTTCTTCCAGCTGTTTACGGTAATGGTTATTAAATTCATAACGGTGACGATGACGTTCAAATACATTGTCGCTACCATAGACGTGACTCGCCAAAGTATTCTCGACTAAATTACAACGCTGAGCGCCTAAACGCATGCTGCCACCGAGATCAGAATCAGCACCACGTTTTTCGATACTGCCGTCTTCTGCCTGCCACTCGGTGATCAATGCAATCACCGGGTGTTTGGTATCACTACTAAACTCACTGCTGTGTGCATCGCCTAAACCGGCAACATTTCTGGAAAATTCAATGACAGCCAACTGCATACCCAGACAAATACCCAGATATGGAATTTTGTTCTCACGGGCATATCGAATCGCCGCAATCTTACCTTCGATACCACGATCGCCAAATCCACCGGGGACTAAAATAGCGTCGAGATTTTCCAGTGAACTAAAGTCGCCATTTTCCAGGGTCGAAGAATCGATATAACTGATATTGACCCGTGTGCGATTATGAGCACCGGCATGTGAAACCGCTTCATTCAGCGATTTATATGATTCGGTTAAATCAACATATTTGCCGACCATACCAATTTGAATTTCATGCTCAGGATTTTGCATGGCATCGACCACACGCTCCCATTCAGATAAATCAGCCGGTTTAACGGTGAGCTTCAATCTATCTGAAATAAAAGCGTCAACACCCTGATCGTGCAACCAGAGTGGAATTTTATAAATGTTATCCATGTCGACGGCAGAAACCACCGCTTTTAGCTCAACATTCGTAAACAGGGCTATTTTCCTGCGATCATCTTCGCCGAGTAATCTCTCAGAACGGCACAACAACAGATCAGGCTGGATACCGATAGAGCGCAGCTCCTTAACCGAATGCTGAGTTGGTTTGGTTTTCACTTCACCGGCGGTAGCAATGTAGGGCACCAGGGTCAGATGCACAAACATCGCATTCTCACGACCGAGTTCAACACCCATCTGGCGAATTGCTTCCATAAACGGCAGTGATTCAATGTCACCCACCGTACCGCCAATCTCAACCATGACAATATCAGCGCCTTCAGCACCAGCACGAATAGATTTTTTGATCTCATCAGTAATATGCGGAATCACCTGGACCGTACCACCGAGATATTCACCACGACGTTCTTTACGAATCACGCGTTCATAAATCTGACCGCTGGTAAAGTTGCTGGATTTGCTGGTATGGCTACGAACGAATCGCTCGTAATGGCCAAGATCGAGGTCGGTTTCTGCACCATCATCGGTAACAAAAACTTCACCATGCTGGAACGGGCTCATGGTGCCCGGGTCAACATTAATGTAAGGATCCAGTTTCATCATGCGGACAGTTAGACCGCGGCTCTCTAAAACGGTGCCAATGGATGCAGAAGCAATGCCTTTACCGAGCGATGAAACAACACCGCCAGTAATAAAAATATATTTCGTCATGAAAGAAGCAGTGCTCTCATTTGGATAAAGTAATGTGATTTATGCTGTCACCCAAAGGTATTATTTTGGGCAAGCTCGTTTGGACGGTTATAGTATCAATAATAGCCTGTCACCACAATTGCGTTATGTACCAATAAGGTAACGAATAGACTACTAATAATCACTCTCCTCACCAGCACAGATGGGGTAGGATTAGCTTAATCAGTAATGACAAAGCCCCACAGACAAAGTTAAATATATCACTTAACACATTGAATTATAAAGATAATGACACCCTCGAATCTACTTGAGAAAGCTATTAGCCGCGATGGATACAGTCCCGATCCCGCGCAGCAGGCTGCCATTATCGCTTTTCAAAATGTTTACGACAGTCTTAACCAACAAACCAGCCCAGCCAACTGGTTTGAAAAATTACTTATTCAATTAGGCATAAAGAAAAGACACACCCATCAGGGCATTTATCTCTGGGGCGATGTTGGTCGCGGCAAAACCTGGCTGATGAACCTGTTTTTCAACAGCCTGCCCTTCGAGCAAAAAACACGTATCCACTTCCATCATTTCATGATTGGGGTGCATCAACATCTGGCGACACTAAAGAATCAAAAGAACCCACTGGAAATCATCGCCGCCGATTTCGCTAACCAATACCGCGTACTCTGTCTCGATGAATTCATCGTTACCAACATCGTCGATGCCATGTTACTGCATGGCCTGCTTAAAGCACTCAACAAACATCAGGTCACAGTCATCATGACCTCCAACCGCACACCAGATGATCTATACCCCAACGGCCTGCAAAGAGAACGCTTCCTGCCTGCCATCGAACTGATTAAACACACCACGCAGGTCATTCACCTCAATGGTGGCATCGATCACAGAGCGACCCTGAGTAGTCAACAGAAAAAATATATCAATGAATCAGATATCATCAAACTCGAAGAGAAAATGCATGAACTATCAGGCAAAAGCATAAAGCACGGCCATATTCTCGATATTCAGAATCGCCCGGTACAAACCATCGCCTGTGGTGACGGCATCGTCTGGTTCGATTTTGACGTACTCTGCAACACACCCCGTGCAGCACAGGACTACATACAACTGGCCGAACAATTCCATACCCTGCTGTTATCTAACGTGCCCATCATGAACGAATACATGGACGACAAAGCCCGTCGCTTCATCTACCTGATTGACGCCCTCTACGATAAACAGGTAAAAATCATATTTAGCAGCGAAGCCGCGCCTGAAAAACTCTACAACGGAGACATGCTAAAATTTGCCTTTCGACGTACACTCAGTCGCTTGATAGAAATGCAGTCAGACAAATACAACCAAATAACATCATAAAAATATGCCTCCTAATAATCAAAAATTACAAGACATCATCGAACAACTCTGTACCACGGGTTGTGACCGGGTTAATGAAGTAATTGAAATATTAGAACGACAAGAAAGTATCAAAGAAACCAGCGAATTAAATGAGCAGGAATGCACAATAGTATTACTGGAATTGAAGGCCATTATGGCGGTGTATGAACAGGAATAATATAGGCCAGGTCACATACAAAATCACATTAAACCAACCTACCTCTTTTTCTTCTTACCAGCCTTAACCGTACCGTTTTTATTTTTTGAAATTGTAGTCTCACTGACTTTGTTAGTGCGTGCCGGACGGTTATTTCTTGCCACGGTATTGATTAACGTTTCGCGGCTACCCTCAGCGTAACCCCGCATTTTGATGCGTTTAATTTTTTCGCCAATGAGTTTTTCAATGTTTTTCAGCGAACGCTCTTCTTCCCTGCTGACAAAAGAAATAGCCTGGCCTTTGCTGCCCGCACGTCCGGTACGGCCTATGCGATGAACATAGTCTTCTGCCAGATAAGGCAGGTTGAAGTTAACCACGTGCTCAAGGCCCTGAATATCCAGACCGCGGGCGGCGACTTCGGTCGCAATCAACACCTGTATTTTATCGGCCTTAAAATCGGCGATAGCTCGACGACGTGAACCCTGGCTTTTATCGCCGTGGCAGATGGCTGTTTTGATACGAACCAGTTTGAGGTTATTCATAAGCTCGTCGGCCTGTGCCTTGGTACTGGTGAAGACTAGCACCTTGAACCAGTTGTGCTGCTCAATCAGATCGACAAATAATTCTGCCTTACGCAGTTCTTCCACGGGATAAACCACGTGTTCAATGGTATCGGCGATGGCATTTTGTTTGGCCGCACTAATCACCTCGTGGTTAGTCAATAATTGCTTAGCCAGCTTTTTGACTGGTTCCGACATGGTTGCAGAAAACATCATGGTTTGACGCTTTTTAGGGACTGTTTTCAGTACCGCCTGTACATCAGCGATAAAGCCCATATCTAGCATACGATCAGCTTCATCCAGCACCACAAATTCGACCTGACCAAGATCGATATTATTCTGCTCTATGTGCTCTAGCAGGCGCCCGGGGGTAGCGATGACGATATCGATACCGGCTTTAAGCTTTTTTTGCTGCGCGCTTATTTTAAGTCCGCCGAATAGAGCGGCAATGCTGATCGGCGTGAACTGCGCATAACGTTTGATAGTATCCATCAACTGCTCTGCCAGCTCACGGGTTGGCGTTAGAATCAGCGCTCGGGGACTGCCCGGCAATGTCGGTTTCGGATTGCTGTGTAACTGCTGAAGAACAGGCAGTGCAAAGGCGGCAGTTTTACCCGTACCAGTCTGTGCGGTAGCCAGTAGATCCTTACCACGCCTGGCCGGGATGATCGCCAGCTCCTGTATGGTGGTCATTTCCTTGTAACCACAGGTATCCAGCGCCTGCTGAATCTCGGGTGCCAGGTCTAAAGACGAAAAAATCATGGTATATCCTGTGTAAGTTGCGCTACAGTCAAAAACGGTGTGCGAATTATAGTGAATTTCACATATTGTTGTTCAGATGATTTCCGCATTCGCTATATAGCAATCAATGAGAAAAGTTTATTTTACAGCCGATATGGGTTATCTTTCAGATATCTAGTTAAAAAAACAACAATAAGAGCGACATGGACGAAAACACATACAAGATAATAATCACCAATACAGTTGCCTTTGATAAGGACAAAAGTCAGATCATCAAGAAACTGGCCGTATTATTTAACACTAGCGATCAAAAAGCAGCTCAATTGCTCTCGTCTCCTGAGACCGTTATTAAAAACAATATAAATAAAGCCATGGCTGTGAAATATTTAACGGCCATCCATAAAACAGGAGCTAATGCTAGAGTTGTTAACACCGCTACAGAAAAAATACCAAAAGCGACAACCGCAGAAGAAAAACATCAAAATCTGGACGAACTTGGTGATATATCTGAAAAAATATTCTGCCTTGCATGCGGTGCCGTCAAAGATTCTGTTGCAGCATGCTTACACTGCGGCTTCGACCCACAGGCTACTGATAATAAAAACAAAAGAAATGTTAAAAACATCATAAAATATTCCGGCATCACAGTTGCTCTCATCGCTGCCTTTATAATCGCCTATCAGTTAGCGCTGCCTTTTTATAATGTCTATGCAAAAAAACAAAAAATAGCTCAGGGACTGGAACTGGCATTCGATACACGCGATCAAATTACAACCTTAATCCTGGAGACTAATTTCTGGCCCAGTCAGAATATCGATGCCAATTTGCCGAAAAAAATCAGCAATGGGATTATTGAATCTTTGATCGTCGGTGAACACGCCGTTATGACTGTGACGCTGCGCGCCAGAGTATTAGATACCGACAGCAGTAAAACAATTATATTCAAGCCCAGTTCATCAAAAGGAAAACTGATCTGGAATTGCCAGAAAGGAACGCTAGAAAATGAATTTAGGCCTGATAACTGTAGGAACATCAACCAATAAATAATTATTTAATAATACGATAACAGGGCTTGTAAGCCTCACCCTCTAGCTTCATGCGTGTTTGCGCTACAAATGACGCCAACAAACTATCCATACGCTGCATAATCTCAGCGTCACCCTGAATTTCAAAATGACCGTGCTGTTCTATCGCACGTATGCCCTCATCTTTTACATTACCCGCAACGATTCCTGAAAAAGCTCGCCGTAAGTTAGCTGCAAGCAGGTGTCGATCCTGATTTTTATGCAGTTGCAGGTTACGCATATTTTCATGCGTGGGTTTAAACTCCTGTTGAAACTCCTTATCAATTTTCAAACGCCAGTTAAAGTAAAAGGCATCACCTACTTCTCTGCGATAGTCTTTTACCTGCTTCATTCCTGCGGCCATTGTCCGCGCCACTTTTTCTGGATCATCGATAATAACCTGGTAAAACTTCTGCACTTCATCACCAAGAATGTCGACAAGAAACTGGTTGATGACTTTGAAGTAATCGGCAGCATTGGCAGGCCCGGTAAAAATTAGCGGGAATGGCATATCTTTATTATCAGGATGCAATAACACACCAAGGATAAATAGAATCTCTTCTGCAGTACCTGCTCCTCCGGGATAGACGATGATGCCATGGCCTGCACGTACAAAAGCCTCGAGGCGTTTTTCAATATCCGGCATGATGACCAGGTTATTCACAATCGGGTTAGGCGATTCAGCAGCGATAATGCCCGGCTCTGTAATACCAAGGTATTGGCCGTTACTATTGCGTTGTTTAGCGTGGCCGATAGTGGCACCTTTCATTGGGCCTTTCATGGCGCCTGGGCCACAGCCAGTACAAATATCCATACCACGCAGCCCTAACTGATAACCGACAACTTTGCTGTAGTCGTACTCATGGCGCGAAATAGAATGCCCTCCCCAACACACCACCATATTAGGATCTGTCTTGGCGTGAAGCACTTCCGCATTACGCAGTATATGAAACACCGCGTTACTGATGCTTTCTGGGTCGGTTAAATCAAAACTGGAATTTTCGTTAATCTTCTCATTGGTGTATATAACATCACGCAACACCGCAAACAAATGTTCGTTAATACCTTTGATAATTTCACCATCAACAAAGGCTATCGCTGGTGCACCGGTGACCTGCAACTTAATACCCCGCTCAACCTGAATAACACGAATATCAAATGACTGATAACGATCGAGCAGAGCTTTGCCATCGTCCATGTGATTGCCGCAATTCAATACCGCCAGCGAACAGTTACGAAACAAGCTATATAGTCCACCCTGACTGTGATCCAGCAGTTTAGCTACTTCGTATTTAGACAGTACATCCAGCCTGCCAATGGGAGAGATTAGTGCGTCAACGACATCGTATTTCATTGTGAATCCTTATTAATAAGCATTCGTTCATTTTAGCCGCTTTTTTAGTTAGAAGCAGACTCGATTGATTTTAAAATACTGACGATGGTATTTGCATCCTGCTCTACAAGCATATGCCCTGCCGGAGTAACGATCACCGATGAAAGCCCCTGAAGCGCGGTGACGTTATTCATATCCTGACTAAAACCGGGCACCAGATCATCACCTGTTAATCCAGTAGGATTGAGTCGAATCACAGAGATATATTTGATATCAGGATGCCTCTGATTATTTAGCCAGTACAGCATATTACCGGGGTAAGGCTGGGTAAGGTCAAACAATAATCCACGAGAGCGCTTCAGCGTATCGTAATCACTACCGCCAAATAAATTTTTAACGATACCAAATGGCCCAGACTCATTAGTCGCATCAAGGGCCTGATTAGCACGCGTGGTACCCACATGCGGGCTGGCAATGGTAATCAATGCAGTAACATTTTCAGCACCACCACGAATCAAGGACATTCTTGCAACCACGCCCCCGGCCGAGTGGCCGACGATAATGATAGATTCATCAGGTCGTTTCTGGCGAATCGTCTTTAGCATGCTCAATAGAAAATCTGATTGCACCATGACGGGGGCTTCTGAAGGTAAATCAACCACGTACACTGTGTTTTCTACTTTGTTACCTGTCTCGAATAATTGCACACCCGCGACACCGTTACTAAACAGACCTCCACGTTTCCAGCCCTGTGCTTCCAGCGAAGCGTTAATGCCACTTTGTTCCCAGGAACCGGGGTTAGCTAAATAACCATGCACCAGTACCAGCACATTAGCCTGCAGGTTAGTGCTAACAAAAAAAATTAATACCCCAATGATGAAATGAAAATATCGCATCCTAAATACTCTTTTAAATTATTGCTAAATAATACCAGAACTCAGGTCTAATTTTGAAAGCTACAAACGCGATTGCGACCATTATCCTTGGCCTGGTATAAAGCGGTGTCGGCACCTGCAACGAGTTGTTCAACTTCTTTTGCATGTTGAGATGAAGTAGCGACACCGATACTAACAGTAACATTAATATATTGTTCACCACCAATAAAAAAGGGATCACATTCAATGAGATGACGTAAATCTTCAGCGATCTTTTCGGCTGTTTGGGTGTCTGTTTCAGGCAGGATGACGGTTATTTCTTCACCTCCATATCTACATATCCGATCCGTAGTTCGTAAACGTCTGGTTAGGCGCTTACTTAAATCGCGCAAAACTGCATCACCAGCCTGGTGACCATAATTGTCGTTGACAGCTTTGAAGTAATCAATATCAAGCAGGAGCAGTGAAATAGGACGTTGGTAACGGCACGAACGAAGAAGACAATCTCCCAACATGGTATAAAAGGCACGTTGGTTGTACAAATTGGTAAGACCATCGTGGGTAGCCAATTTTCGTAGCTCCTTCTCATCAAGCTCAAGGCGCTGAGCCATGCCACCAATCAGCCAGTTGAAAAAAACCAATAATGCGCCACCCAGTGCCAGTGCGGTAAGACCAACCGTATAGACAGCATCACGTGTATCACTTTCCATTTGAGTGACGTCTGCGCTCATTATCATCTGCGCAGCATTACGACCGTCTGCATCTTTTATAGGAAGTGCAAAAATACGGTATTCGCGGTTTTTATATTTCATTTCCCTTATATCAAAATCTATGAGAGAACCCTCACGCTCAAGAAATTCAAGCAGCAGTGCCGGCATTACTACATCGCTGGCTGTGCTGATAACCAGGTCATCAAAATGATCCCAGTCCTGCTTTCGTCCGAGGTCACGCATTCCAGCCATCCACTTTTCACGGTCAAGATATTTTTTATTGATAACAGTGACCAACTGCACATTCTGATATTCCTTTAGCCTGTTGAGTATATGATCAATCTCCATACCAAGTTCGACATAACCAATCAATTCTTGTTGACCATCATACCAGGGCGCTACCACTCTCAAGGTGAAAGTACCCAAGGCCCCGAGCTCAACACCGCTTGCGACCTCACCGGTTTCTTCCGCCCGTAGCATGGTAGTTCGTTCGATGATATCGCCAAACCTCATTGGCGTATGCACCCTCAGCAGATTAACTCTATCGGTATCCATAAAGTAAAAATGGGTGATATTGAAATGGTGCCTGAGACTTTTAAATAGTCTCTCAGAGTTTGACAATAAAGCTATTCGATCCTGTTCTGCTAGCGCTGTAGATAAGTCCTTACGCCTCCTAATAACTTCTATAATGCCTCGTAAAGCATATATTTCATGGTGAACACTTTCATCATAAAAATCTTGTGCGGAGCTTTCCAGGCCTAAGACGGTATATTGTACGTCGTCGTTGGCATGTTGGTAACGTAGAGCAATAAAAACCACAACGAGAACGATAATGGTAAACACCAACGGGGCAAGAAACAGCAGACGCAGGTTTCTTGATCTCCGGTGTGGATGTGTATTACTGTTGTAAAAATTCGTCTCAGCGGGGGCAAATATTTGCGTTAATAATCGAGTCATTGGTTCTCAGTTCGAACAACCTTGCTCAGAAATCCATTCTTTGAAGCCAGGTACGTTTATATTAATTTTACTTATTACAGTGGAAACCCATAATAACCACACCGATAGTAGACCAATTCCAGGATATTTTGTAGACATAATCCTTCAATAAAATAGGAGAGAGCACAATTAACCTTATGCTTGACCAATATCCCCTCTACTCGTACAAATTGAACTGTATAATTCACTAAACCGCAAAAGTTATTCATCTCTAAGAGCACATAATGATAAAAATTGGCAGAACGTATGAACTAGATGTAGTCAAAGCCGTTGATTTTGGTTTTTATCTGGATGCTGAGAATCTTGGTGAAGTGCTATTACCCGCCAAATATGCGCCCAGTGACCTGGCTGAGGGCGATTATCTGAATGTTTTCCTCTATCTCGATTCCGAAGATCGACTTGTCGCTACCACCCAAACCCCCAAAGCCCGTGTCGGTGAATTTGCTTATTTAGAAGTAGTCGACAATACCAGTGTTGGTGCATTTTTAAACTGGGGACTGGATAAAGACCTATTAGTGCCATTTTCTGAGCAGCATAAACCGCTGGAAGTTGGGAAATCCTATTTGGTGTATATCTATATCACTGATACCGATGGACGAATTGTAGCCTCATCTAAAATCGACAAATTTATTGACGAAGAAGCACCTCATGACTTCAAACCACAACAGCAGGTCGATTTAATTATCGCCAATAGCACCGACCTGGGTTACAAAGCCATTGTTAACCAAAGTCATTGGGGCGTGCTCTATAAAAACGAGGTGCATCAGCGTTTAAGTTTTGGCCAAAGCATCAAGGGCTTTATTAAACATATAAGGCCCGACGGAAAAATTGATTTGAGCCTCGAAGGCGGACAAGTCACTCGCGATAAAAATGCAACACTCATTTTAGATCATTTAAAAAACAACAACGGTTTTGCAGCCGTACATGATAAATCAGATCCTAAATTGATTGCCGATATGTTTGGCATGAGTAAGGGCGCGTTTAAAAAGACGATTGGTGGGTTGTATAAGCAAAGGGTTATTAGTATTGAGAAGGATGGGATTCGGTTGGTTGAAAAATAGCTTGATAACAAAAAGCAGATAGTAGGTCGGCATCCCCATGCCGACAAAACCTAAAACGTCGGGAAAGGGCTCCTGACCTACAGTCAAAGGAGCATCCCCTTTAATTCGTCAATTAATTAGCTGGCTGTATCGCCTGGACATTTGGGTTCACAACGAATTTAACCTATCATCCTTATCACAGACATGCTTATCCTTGATTTCTGCATTCACATCAAATGGTATTATTGGTGTCGCTTTCATGATTCCTTTCATCGGCTCATTACATTTAATCATCGCTTTCATTGTGGCATCGTTCAGCATTTTCTTCCCGTATGAAATAGCCTTTTCCTGAGCCTGCGAACGCTTTCCATCTTTACACAAAGCGGTAATTTCTTCTCCAATACGAACTGAATCATCCTTTAACGCATCCATCTTTTTTTCATCAATAGCCTGCATACAGATTTCCATTTCCTCTATAGACTTCATTATATCCTGCATATAGTCGCTACTCATGTCAGGTGAAGTTTGCGCAAAACTTACCACTGGGATTAGTAGTGACAAGGTGATTATTATTTTTTTCATGAAATTACTCTTTTGATTAATTGGATAAAACTGATTCGTATATCATACTTGAAGTGGCTCTTTCAGTAAATTTATTGAAGGGTATTTGGGGTGAGGTGGGTTTATTGGGGCTTACCGCGTTTGTTCGTCTTGCCAACCATGATTTTTGTTTTCGGCTTGTTGCCGAGTGTCTTTCTTTTGCGAAAAAAGCAAGGCACCAAAGAAATTCGCCCCATTACAGCCTGCCCTGCGGGAAACCTCAGCTTCCAACTTTGCCTACGCGTCGGTTCAGCTCGCGTCCAGCTCGACGAACCTCATAATTCATCCATGAATTATGACCCTACCAAAGTCGAAAACTGAGGCAGGCTGTACAAGGGATTAAAATATCGAAAAGAAAAAGAAAAAGATAAGACAACGTGTTTTCTGAAAGCGGTGTTTTCATTCATAAAACGAAGCGTATAAACCAATAAAAGAGCACTATATTTAATGATTGTAATTATTACTCAATGGGTTGCGTAGGTCCGACTGGTATCAAGCTGCAGATACATGCGTACGATTACGTTACGCTAATCGCACCTACGGCGCTGCCCCCTTGGCTTTCTCGTTAGGTGTTACATTCCTCGCTCTTCGAAGAATATGTCAAACTGCTCTGAAATTGCATTGGTTAGTGCCTCTGATTTTGAAAAGAAGTACAAGTCCGGGGCGTAAGGATCGTCTTTAAAAACGCGATATTCCAATCCTTCGCTTTCACCCTTGAACGTTACATTAATATTCCTTGATTGCTCATCATCATGTGGGACACTTTTTGTAAATGTGACCAAGCTGACTACATCAAGCCCCAGCCCAAGCTGAGTGTTTAAACGCTCAAGAAATGGCTGAACAATATCAGAGTCGAAACCAGCCGAAGCTTCAAATTGTTTATCAGCATTTGCTGTCCCCATACCTAATATGCCAAGTAGGACTACTAGTAATTTATTCATCTTTCATAACTCCATGTTTAGTAGCGTAGGTTGGGTTGAGGTACGAAACCAACAGTTTTATTATCATGTAGATGTTGGGATTCATGAAAAACATTCTAGCCAACCTACGAGCTTCGGCTCACCTTAGTATGGGTTACCACGCAGAGCGTGGGAACCAGAAACCATAAATTAGTATATTAGAAAGAATTACTCTCTGACACCTATTGTTCATGCGTACGATTGCGCGGCGCTAATCGTACCTACGGTGCTATTGCGCCTTACCGCGTTGCTTTATCAAGGAGTCTGACCCCTTGATTCCCTGGATTACGTTCACTTTAATCCAGTCAAACATGGTCTTGTTAAATATGTGAATGAATGGCCTCATTCAACTTTTCATCGTTTGGTTGAGACATACGGCGCAATGCCCTGCGGTTATTGCGCCCTACGCGGGCTGCCTGTATGAGAAAGTTTATTATCATCCTGAATACAATGGTGAAGAATAAAACAGAATGGGCTTATTGATTATTTATTTAAGGACTTGACGCCACAGTCGCTTGTTAGGCCTTTTGTAATTTATTGATTTTTTCATTTAAGGAATCAGCTATTATGCGAATGTCAGATAACATCACTGTAGCATCAGCTATTTTCTTTTCATTTAAATGCGATAAGTCGCCGTACATTTTTTTATCAAGATTTTCTGCTCTAACGAGTAATTTATTTAACTCTTCGTTGATTTTTATACTTATAGCGCTGCTTGATTCTACATTATTAAAATTACGCTGTGCTTCAGCAATGCGGCTTTTTAATTCAACAAAATTGATTCTAAATTCTAGTAATTTATCATTTATTCTGCCTTGTTCCGATAGTTTGTATGCTCTGTATGAAACCCAGAAAGCGCCACATGCAATAATGCTAGACACTGCTGAGATTGTTATTGCTGTATTCATTTTATTGTGAGCCTAACGTTTGAGTTAACTTGACGACGAGTCTTTTTCGCCGGTCAAGTTGAACGATTTGTTATGCTCTTCCATTTCAATAACCATTTCTCTAGTATGTATAGGAAGACTATTTGACCTCTTAAATTCACCTTTACGCTTCAAGTAGTTGAAAAAGTCAGTTATTACAGCGAGCCTAGCAGCATTAACAGTAACAACATCGTTATCGACTACAATAAAACCCTCGCTCATTAATTCAGAGAATAATTCCTGATCATCTAAGCCCCATGGTCTTGAACGTTTTTTCTTTCTAGGATTTTCATCTTCCTTTAAAAGGTGGTTTAGTCTCTCTTGGTCAGTTAATAAATTAAATAGCTGTTTTATAATATCTGCACCACTAGTCAAATAGTAATCAAAAAAGAAGCTGTCTTTCTCTGTGATTTTATCAGTATCATATTCTTTGAACACTTTTATTAATTTATTTTTTCTTCTTTTATCATTCATTTCTTCAATTTGTATAAACGTAGTAATTATTAATGCCAATAACAAAATAAATAAAAGACTAAAAGCAAAAAAACGCGCAGTATTTGGGTATACTCCGCCACCAAATGATTCCTCTAGGAATGTTTGTTTGTTACCAGATGTGAAATCCATAAGAACATCTATATCATTAACGCCTGCAACTTTCCCAAAAGACTTGATTGTAGGCTTTTTTGATATTTCATGGAGAACTAGTATTTTTATTTTGAAAAACTCGCCGGGCTCCAAAATCACATTAGAAAATAATACTGAATCATCAGATTTTTTTTCTATTACCAGCTTCTTTTCTAAATAACTATTACTCGCCCCAATTAATATTGGTTCGTCAGCTATCTTTCCATCAACAATAGAAAAACCGACGGGGTCATTGGGGTCATAGAAGTTTGAAAGAATTGAGGTGTCACCTTGATTTATTACATCAAAAGTTATTAACCGAAGATCCTTTTTATTTTTGCTTAAACTACTCCCGTGATAGAGAACATCCAAACTACCAAGATTCTCTCTTATATCAAGAACGCTGGTGTTGGCAGTTATTATGTAATTAAGGTCAGGTTTATTTTCCTTGAAAAATTCAATATATATGGTCACAGAGCCTATTATAATCGCCACCATAAAACCGAGAAACGACCATGAAAACCTCTGATCCATTTCCCTTATAGATTTAAATAGTGTCATTCAACATCCTCTTTGGTTTTAAAGCATAACAGTGCATTAGACAGAAGACCGATTTTTCGGGGATAGGCAGATTTCTGTCTATCCCTTGACCATTTACTGCCTTGTTAATATTATTGAGTTGTTTTACAGGAATTCATTACTTCATACAAGGGATTAAAAATCATGTTTGAATGATTACTTAAAAGGGATAGGCAGAAAGTCGGATTGTCATGAGAATGGCACTACCCTGCACCTCCACACCTCTGCATTCAATGATTCAGTTTCCACCTTCCGCTATAATCCCCCACATGCCAACCCTGCCAATAAACGCCGTCCTCCCAGACATACAAAACACACTAACCACCCACACCCGTCTTGTTCTCCAGGCACCCCCAGGTGCAGGCAAAACCACCGCTGTACCCATCGCCCTGCTCGACCAGCCATGGCTGGAAGATAAACAGGTCATTCTGCTCGAACCCCGACGTCTAGCCGCACGTAACGCTGCCGCACGTATGGCCTATCTGTTAAATGAAAAAGTGGGTGAAACCGTGGGTTACCAGATTCGTCAGGATAACTGCTTTAGTGAAAAAACAAAAATACTGGTAGTCACTGAGGGTATTTTAACGCGCAAGTTGCAGGCTGATCCGGAGCTTAAAAAGACCGCACTGGTTATTTTTGATGAATTTCACGAGCGTAGTCTGCATGCTGATTTATCACTGGCTTTGTGTTTGCAGAGCCAGCAGGTTTTACGCGAGGATTTAAAAATTCTGGCGATGTCGGCGACGCTCAATACCGATGCGGTCTCTACCCTGCTCGATAACGCACCCATTATTCAGAGCGAAGGTCGCAGTTTTCCGGTTGAGATTAAATATCTCGATAAAGCCATAAGCCAGAACAACCATTTAAATCCACAGCAGCAATTACTTTCATGCTTGACCACTACCGTCAAAAAATTTATTCATGATCATGAAGGCAACTGCCTGGTTTTTCTGCCCGGTGTGAAAGAAATTAATCTGCTGGCTAAACAGATAAAACAGCACCTTGAAACAGAAGCCATCCAAAATATTTTAATTGCACCGCTGCACGGCAGTTTGAATAAACAGCAACAGGATTTGGCTATCACATCGCCCCATGATAAAGCCATGCGTAAAATTGTATTAGCTACTAATATCGCAGAAACAAGTATCACCATTGAAGGCATTAGCTGTGTGATTGATTCGGGTCTGGAGCGCCTGCTGGATTACAGTCCCGCCTCTGGCATGAACCGTTTAATAACACAGTCGATCTCTCAGGATTCAGCCGAGCAACGCGCTGGTCGTGCCGGAAGATTATCTGCTGGTGTCTGTTACCGTTTATGGACGGCGCAACAACAGTCGCGTTTACTCAAACATGCATCAGCTGAAATTTTACACAGCGACCTGTCATCACTGGTGCTGGAGCTGGCCAACTGGGGCGTGACCCAGGCTGATGAAATGCAGTGGATGGATGCACCGCCAGTCAGTGCCAGCAATCAGGCAAAAACCTTACTGCAACAACTCAACGCCATTGATGATCAGGGCAAGATCAAAGCCCATGGACAAGACATGCTGAGACTGGGCACCCACCCAAGGTTGGCGCACATGATGTTATCTGCGATCAATCTGGATCAGGCTTATCACGCCTGCCTTATCGCCAGCCTGCTCACCGAGAAAGATTTATTTCTGGCCAGTGCAGACAAGAGCGCCGACATTCATGACCGGCTCAATGTGCTGCTGCAAACTCAGTTTTCTAAAAATAATCAGCACGGCGTCGACAGTCAGCAATGTAAACGAATTCTACAAACCACCAATGATTTTTTTAAGCGGCTTAAAAATTGCAGCAACGCCAACATAAATAAAGAGACGCCAGATAATAATTATAGCGGCGTTCTTCTGGCCTACGCCTACCCCGACAGAATTGCCAAACAACGCAGTAACAACGAAGCGCGTTATTTACTCAGCAATGGCAAAGGCGCGATTATTCCGCCCTATTTACAACAGCATCTTCATGAATATATCGTCGTTGCCAACCTTGATGCCAGACAGGGCGAAGCCTGCATTTATCTGGCCGCCGATATCACCGTCGATCAGCTAGAGGATTATTTTCAGGATATCATTCAACACAAAGAAAACATTGCATGGAATGAATCACTACAACGTGTCGAAGCCAAACAGACCAGCAGCATTGGCAAAATAGTTCTGCAGGAATCGCTGATTAGTGAAAGCAAAAAATCCGATACCAGAGATGCCGTACAGCAATGCCTGTTACAGGCGATCAAAAACACAGGACTGCAATGTTTGAACTGGTCAGCTCAGGCAGAACAGCTGAAGCAACGGGTACAATTTATTAATCATCACATTAATAACGAACCAACGTTTAAAGATAAATTTAGTGATGTAGACCTGCCAGACTTTGCAGATGAGGCACTGATTAATAAGCTCGACGTATGGTTACAACCTCACCTGAGCAATGAAAACAGTATTAAACACTGCATGAAACTGGACTTACATAATCTGCTCGTAAGCCAGCTCAGCTGGGATCAACAACAATTAATCAAGCAATTAGCGCCAGAGAAAATTGATGTTCCGAGTGGTTCTGCCGTGACCATTGATTACACCGATCCTGTCCAGCCCATTCTCGCCGTACGGCTTCAGGAAGTTTTTGGTTTATATGAAACACCGGGTGTTTTAAATGGCCACTGCAAACTCATGATGCATTTGTTATCACCTGCCCGTCGCCCCATGCAGGTGACACAGGATTTAAACAGTTTCTGGCAAACCACCTACCATGAGGTAAAAAAGGAACTGCGCGGAAAATACAAAAGACACTACTGGCCCGATGATCCATTTACCGCACAGGCAACCAGTAAAACCAAAAAACAGATGAATCGAATTTGAAGGCATCAGAAAAACAATACCGATTTATAAACCCAAGCAATAAAGACCCTATTTATTTTCCCGTTTGACTTGAATCAACGTCTATTCTTGCCTATTAATTAGACTTCAAATACGAAATTAACGGGGAAAACAAGATGGCAGTGTTTAGCAATTTATTTAATGATCTTACTGGCTGGTTAACTATAGGAATAATAACCTTTATGATCGCGATGATGGCTTATTTGGCCAATATGATGATCAAAAAATCTAAAGGTGATGGCAGCTAATCTAATCAGCTGTCAGGCGTGGGCAATTATGCCCACGCCATGAATATTTAGCCGTCAGCTCGTATCTTAGTGCCTCTTTGCTACGGCTGAAAACTCCAGAAGTTCTTCTACAAACTCATTAAACTAGACTACCCAAATACTTATAAGAAACTGACTTAATGAAGTAATCAGGGTCAGATTACAGCTTTTACAAAAATACTAAAGCAGATACTATATAGGTCTACTCATTAAGAGACACCATCAATTCGGAGATAATCAATGAGCATATTTGCTCCACTACGTGATCGTATAAACAGCATGTTAAGCAACATCTCAAGGCGTGCTGATTCCATAATCACTAAATTCTATCGAGTCCATTTTGTCTTTGTCTGCTTATTGGCGATTATTGGTTATGGCCTGGTATTGTTATTCCCGATATTGGCCATTTTATCAGCGACTAATATCTATGAAATCATTCTTGAGGGCGATGCTATTGACTGGCAAGGTGCAGGAATATGGATGTTAGTTCTGGTTTTATCATCTCTGCTCAGCTACAGAATTAGTCGAATTAAATTAGACCCACCCGTTGGCCTTACGGTAGCAGAAGAAAAGCTGCCTGAGATAGTAAAGTTAGTGCAACAATATCAGGCTCATTTTAAACAGTTAGATATCCAACGTATTGTGATAACCACAAATTATGAACTGGATATTGTGAAAATACCTAAATTCGCCTTGCCAATATGGTCGATGAACACCATGGTTATCGGGCTTCCTGTACTACTATGCCTTTCACCAGGACAGTTTGAGTGTATGGTGGCACGTCGTATTGGACAGTTTTCTAAAAGAACCAATCCAATAACAAACTGGATCTATCAACTGCGCTCAATTTGGAAGCAATACTATTTTGCCTATAGTAAGCAGAAAAACCCTGATAGTTATATCCTGAAATGGCTTTACGCAGCGTATGCATCCATTTACACATCAGCGTCTGTCTATGCCGCAAGAAAGGATGAACTCAATGCTGACAGTTATGCTATGGAGTTATTTACCCATGAAGATGTACGCGAAATGATAACTGCTGATGCAACCTACCAGTGGTATCTAAAAGAACGTTATTGGCCTGCTATAAATAAAATTGCTTCAATAAAATCAAAACCAGCATTAACGCCATATCACAACATTACTGCTGCAATACTGACTAATTTTAAAGAAGACAAAATAAAATCTTTAACTAATAAAGTATTTAAAACTGAAACACACAGAAAGTCACCCTACCCGACTATGCTACAAAGGCTAGAAAACGTTGGCCATGACTCTCCCTATCTACCAGAAAACACAGGCGAAGTGGCGGCTGCAAAATATCTTGGTGAGTCACAAAAGAGTGTGGTTAATCTTATCGATACTCTTTGGCTGAAAGATAATATGGAATCACATAAACGTTCGAAGAAAAAATAATCCTGGCTATGACAGTTGCCAGGAAAATCTTTACCATAATTTTTTCTCCTTAGTATTTAAACGTTTATTTCTTCGCGCTCGGGACTCCTGCAGCAAGAGTCTTCCTACTAGTAGTTCGTACTTATCAATATTAAATTCAGTAGTTAATTTTTCGAAATCTCCAGCTACATGATATTCCATAGGATGATCTCTTAACTTATCGCGTATATCAATTCTGTTATTTACGTGTATATCAATAACAGGTCTGTAGTCAATTTTTTTATTAATAAAATCGATACTCCCTGAACCGCTGATATCCGCATTCTTTGAGGTCATCAACAAATCACTATTGTGGTATTTGCCATGCGAAACCTGGAATGTAGCATGAAGACTGGTAAATTCTGTATTACGAGTTGGATCGTTTTCAGGCACATACGACTCTCGTGTTCGGAACTCATTCTTGTTCGCATAATCGGCAACAACTTTTCGTGATGCATGATTAAGATCTATACCCTGAACGACCACCTTTTCCATATCGATAGTTATTGTGCCTTTGGCTGATTTTTCCTGCCTGGCCAGGCTTGCACCTTTAGTCGATATATTCGCACTAGCATTGACGATACCATCTAAAACGATTGCATTTTCTCCCATAACAGTCTTTAGCAGTGGGTTAAGCGACGTTTTGGCATCAATATTTTTTACTTCTGCGGTAAGCTTTCCTAGTGGTATAGAACGAGCATCAAGCACCATAGCAAATTTGACATCACTTTCCCCAACCAACATAGAGACAGGATTAGCAGTAAAAACACCCTCTTTAATGCTTGAAGTTACATGTAACCCGGTTATCTCTATATCATCGATAATGACATTTTCTACATCAAATATGCCTTCAGTATCTATGGCTCTAATAATATCTGCTGGAATCATAATCTCATTATTAGCAGAAGGATCTTCGACGGACCTGTATTCGTGCAATGCAATTTTATCAACCGCAAGTTCATATCGAATCACAGCATTACTTATATCAGTAATATGTACAAAACCTTTGACATTACTACTATCCACATTGGCAGATATATCATCCAGATACATACTATTGAAATCAGTTTTAAAGGATGTCGTCAAGGATATATCCTTAAGGCTTTGTGGATTTGCCATTACCGGCAGGTTAATTTCAAGACGCTTGGCTAATTTTTCAGCTTCAAACTTCTTAACTTTTAAGGGCCCATATATCGTAGGCACCGAAAAAATATTATCGACATCAAAGGTTCCACTCAAAATCAAACCAAAAATACTAAATTTTGTTTTCGTGAGTTTCGCCGTTTTTTCCTGCCAGTTGATACTGCTATCAGAAATCATAGCAAAAGAAACTTTTTTCCTGTCATCACCTGGCAACAGTGCTTTAACTGAAAGCTTAAGTGATTTTGCATCAAAGGTTGGTGAGTCTTCGTTAAACTCAAGATTAGTCTCAACAGAAACAGCTGCCTGCCATTCTGGCAGATTGCTTGCCACATAGGCCTTTAACGTAACAGGTAGTGGCTGACCCTTAACAACTGCTTCTGTCAAAAGACTCATTTTTGATATTTTGAAGCGTTTGTCTGCACTTACATCGAGCCAACTAAAACTAGCCTCTTTAAGCTCAATACCACCTATAACCAGTCCTGCTAGACCGAATTCTGATTCAACACTATCATTGCCAGTATTATTGCCAGTCAAGCCAGACCAGTTATTTTCTCCAGACGCATTTTTTTCAAAATCAACCGACAGTTGATGCATAACAAGCTTATCGATGTCGAGCTTTTTTTGCAGGAGAGGAATGATTTTTATACTAATATCAAATTGACCAATACTGGCAAAGTTTGTCCTGCTGAAACCAGGTTTATTTTCAATATTCAGATCATTTAACTTGATACCTATCCATGGATAAACGGATATATCAACATCGCCCTTGATAGTTACAGGTCGATCTAACAAGCTCCCAATTACATCAGCCACTTCCTTTTTATATTGATTAGCATCAAAAGTATAAACAAACGCGGCTGATGCCAATAAAACCAGAAATAATAAAATAGACAGGTATTTAAGTAATTTCTTCACGTTGCAAATCTCCTTAACTTATACTCAAAATATGTTATAGCTGATCGAACATTAAATTTAGTCAGAAAAATTACTGTTCTCACTGTTTTTTTGCCGATACAACGACGATCTCAATGCGGCGATTCTTAGATCTACCCTGTGACGTATCATTGGAGGCAATGGGACGCAAAGAACCAAGCGCTCGTGATTCGAGACGAGATTCCTGCACACCATGGTCAGCCATATAATGTAAAACTGTTAACGATCTTGAAGATGACAGCTCCCAGTTTGTTTTGAATTTCCTGGCGAGTCTATTTTTTATAGGAACATCATCACTGTGACCTTCAATTACAATATTAATATCATCCCGTTTAGACAGCGCGCTGGATAAACGTCGAAGAATCGCTGCCCCAGACTTACTTAAATCACTACTGCCGGAGGGAAATAACACTGTCGCAGCCAGTGTGATTTTTACTCCTTGCGCATCCTGTTTCAGCTGAATCTGCTCCTGCGCCTGTTCCTTGTCACTTATTACCTTAAGCAATTCTTTGTACATCGAGTTTGTTTTCGGCTGGTATTTAATAACAAACACCAGATCATTTACGTTTTCGCCATAATAAGTGATCGTGTTATTACGTTTAACCCATTTACCCTTTCGATTTGCTTCATAGCTAATGATATTAAAATTTTGAGGAAAAACCCATGCATAAACTAACTGTGTAAACTTGTCTGGTTTATTCCATATACCAAAATGGTTATCCGCCATTCGTGTCACGCCATCCCAATTTGTATAGGTATAAACACCATCTTTACCAACATTCAGTTCGGTTTTTTTATGAAGCTCACCCTGGATCAATGTTGCATAATTACCGGATGATATTTTCATCAGGTCATAAGCGGCATGCGTGGTGGTATCCCATTTATAATCATTGGGATAAATATATAAATAGTCTTTCAGATATTGTTCGGGAAGCAGGCTATTTTCTTTTTTAAACCAGATTTCATAACTCGGACTACTGGTTCTTGTGGTGTCATAACGAACATAATTTTTTCCATCACCATTGAGGAAAATTATTTTTTCGCTGATAACCTGCAGGGCCTGCGCAGAAGATAGAAAACAAGAGTATAGAAGCGTTGTTAATAAAAATTTCATAAATACCAATATGCTGATTCATTTCACAGATCTATGATAGCAGATTCGCTAGTGTTTGATGACTTACAAGCTCTTTACTGCCTCTATCGCCAGTTCGTGCCCCCTTTCTTCCTGCTGAAGATCCCATAAGTGTTTGTACAGCCCCTGCTGATCAAGTAGCTGCTGATGTGTACCCTGCTCCTTGATTTTTCCATTTTCCAGCACCAGAATCTTATCAGCATCGACAATAGTTGAAAGCCGATGCGCTATAACCAAAGTAGTGTGGTGCTCTGCTACTGCTTTCAATGAACGCAATATTTGTTGCTCAGAATGCGAATCCAGTGATGATGTAGCTTCATCAAAAACCAGGATTTTTGGATTTTTAAGCACAGTTCGAGCGATCGCCAGTCTTTGTTTTTCACCACCGGATAATTTTAAGCCTCTTTCCCCAACCATGGTTTTATATTGATCAGGTAAGCTTTGTATAAAACCATGTAAATTTGCTATTTTAGCCGCCTGCTGAATTTCTTTGTCACTCGCAGCCAGTTTTGCGTAACGAATATTGTGTTCAATAGTTTCATTAAAGAGCACGGTATCTTGAGGAACTATGCCGATATTTTGACGCAGACTTTCCTGTGTAACTGAATGAATATCCTGCCCATCTATCTGAATGCAGCCACTATTGACGTCATAAAAACGAAATAGCAATCTCGCAAGCGTAGATTTGCCTGCGCCGGATGGCCCGACAATGGCGACTTTTTGACCCGGTTCAATATCAAATGAAATATCATCAAGAATTTGTCGATCTGGGCCATATGAAAAACTAACATGCTTAAACTCAATATAGGCCTTGTCAATTACCAGAACTTTTGCATCATCGACATCATCAATTTCAGTTTTTGTATCGAGTAGTTTTTGCATTGAATCCATATCAGCGAGTGCATATTTTAATGCGCGATAAATAACACCCAGAAAACTCAACGGCAAAAACAGCTGCAACATCATGGCATTCACCAACACCAGATCACCCAGAGTCATAACCCCATCAACAACACCTTGTGTAGCGTAGATCATCATAAAGGTGACGCCCACGGCAATCACCGCACCCTGACCAAAATTCAGTGCTGACATTGAACCCTGACTTTTTATCGCAGCCTCTTCCCACTTAGCTAAAGTATCGTCAAAACGACCCAGCTCATAAGCTTCATTATTAAAATACTTAACGGTTTCATAATTCAACATACCATCGACGGCAAGCGTATTTGACTGAGATTCCAGCGCATTCATTTCATGACGAAAATGCATGCGCCAGTTAGTCACCGCCAATGTAAATAAAATATATACCGCGATGGTTGCGAAGGTAACAATCGCAAATTGAACTTCGTATTGACCCAGCAATATGATGGCAACAAAAGTGAACTCAGCGGCCGTTGGAACTATGTTGAAGACCAGATAATTAAGAATCGAGCTAAGACTATTCGTGCCACGCTCCAGATCACGAGTTATACCACCGGTTTTCCGATCAAGATGAAACCTGAGCGACAGGGAATACAAATGTTTGAGCACACGCTGTGAAATCATTCGCATTGAGTGATAGCGAACCCGCGCAAAAAGTGCATCCCTTAGCTCATTGAACAAGCTACTCACCAGCCGCAGACCGCCATAAATTAGCAATAAAATCAGCGGTAAGGTCATCACCTGATTGCCTGCCTGCCCTTGATCCAGCGAATCGACAATTTCTTTGAGCGCCAACGGCATGCCAACTACGGCCACTTTGGATAAAACCAGACAGGTCAGTGCCAGCACGACTCGACCTTTAAATTCCCATATATAAGGAAGCAGGCGTTTGATATTGCTCCAATCTTTACGATTGCTATGAGGCTTTTCAGTAAAACGATAAAACATAAAAGAGGCTACAGATGATTGGTGTGATTGCTAGATTGGGTTAAAGTAAGCCGATGATTATATCTAAAAAATTCAAACCCGTTTTAGTTTCGCTGATTAGCCTGTTATTGATCACAGCCTGTGATAATTCGGGGAATTCCCCCAACAAATCCAGGAATAAGCCAGTGCATCTTGTTGAGACAAGCTTAATCAAACTGCTACCAGTCAGCCATGAACAAATCCTGAGCGGCACCCTTGAAGCTACCATCTCAGTAAGACTTCACAATGAAGAAGCAGGTCAGATCACCCAAATACCTTTCCATGAAGGTGATGTCGTTAAACAAGGCGCTTTGTTGGTCTCACTGGATAGCGACATGATCAAGGCTGAACTCGATAAAGCCACGGCTCAACGCCAGCAGGCGGACATCGACTATAAACGCCTGAAAAAATTATTACCCCGAAAGCTAGCTTCCGATGAAGAAGTGGCACGCAGCCTGACCACACTCAACATCGCCAAAGCTGAACAGCAAATACAGCAGCTGCGCATGGATCGAGCCCATATCAAGGCACCGTTTGATGGTGTTATCAGCCAGCGCAACAATGAACCCGGCGACGCGGTGAGTGCACACAGCCATATCTTGAGCCTGATTAAACCCGACAGCCTGCTGATCAAGGTCAACGTCTCGGATCAATGGTTATCTCTGGTTAGCAAGGGCGATGCCATGCAACTGACTATCGACGCCCTCGGTGACATAGAGCATACCGCCTACATTGAACGTATCCACCCGGCCATTTCTGAAACCACACGCAAAGGTACTATCGAACTTGTTCTACGGCCTGTTCCTGAGCAGGCACGTGCTGGCCAAATGGCACGTATCCACTTTAAATCACCCGCCGTTGAGCGTCTAGTTGTGCCTACTCATGCAGTACATCATGATATTGATGGTGCCTATGCTTACATCGTAGCCAGCAATGAAGAAGGTAAAAGCACTGTTAAAAAACATCCGCTTAAAAAGGGACTTCAGTTTGGTGAATGGACAGAAATAGTTTCAGGTATCGCAGTTGGCGATAATCTTATCACCAAAGGTTTTCTCGGTTTACGGGATGGTAAGGTCGTGACTATCGTCGAGCATAAAGCCGATACTGAAATTACTGAAGAGCATGACAACAGTAACCCAGGCTCTACCACTCCATGAAAAAAACTCAGCGCACCGGTGGCCTCGCCGCCTGGTCGATTCATAACCCTGTAGGCATCAGCATGCTCGCGCTCACCGTTGTGGTGATCGGATTTTTTTCACTGGATAGACTGGGTGTTGATTTATTACCGAACATTATCTATCCGGAAATTCGAGTTCGCATTATGGATGAGGGTGTGCCCGCGACCATCATGGAAGATCAGGTCACTCGCCAGCTGGAAGAACAACTGGCCATTACCGAAAACGCCATTCTGGTACAGTCATTTTCCAGAGAAGGCCAAAGTCAGGTAAACCTGAGTTTCCCCTATGGCACCGACATTGATATTGCCTTGCGTGATGCTAGCACCCGCCTTGATCGCGCCAAACGTTTTTTGCCGGATACCATGGACCCGCCGGTTATTTATAAACGCGATCCTTCGCAGATACCGATTATTGAATTCATTCTCAGTTCGGACCAACTCAATCCTGTCGAATTGCGTAGCTGGGCCGATTACACTTTCTCAAAATGGTTTCTCAACTTACCCGGCGTCGCCGCCGTCGAAGTCGGCGGTGGTCTGGAAAGAGAGATTGCCATCGTCGCCGATCAGGATAGTCTGGCAAATATAGGCATGACCGTGGCTGACGTGGCTGAAATCATTCAAAGCGAAAACTATGACGCGCCTGGTGGCCAACTGCAAAGCGCGACACAAACTATTAGCACTCGTAGTCAGGGACGATTTGGCTCGATTGAAGCCATACAGAATCTTCCCCTATGGAAAAATGATACCGATCAATCTGGCAATCAGCAACTATCCGACTTCGCCAGCATTATTGATAGCCACGAAGAAGAGCAGTTACGCATTCGTTTAAACAAAACGCCCGGGGTAAAAATATCCATCCAGAAACAACCAACTGCGAATACCATCGAAGTCGTCAATCTGGTCAAGCAACGCATCGACTGGTTAACACAGCGTGATCTAATTTCCAAAGGAATAGCACTCGATAAAGTCAGCGACCAATCCGTCTTCATCAGGCACGCATTGAGAAATGCCGAAATCGCTGCGTTGACTGGAACTCTGCTGGCGATGAGCGTGATTTATCTTTTTCTCGGTAGCATGCGCCGTACACTAA
>Ga0224506_10000215_pt1 | contig 56715 bp, 51 predicted proteins | sample SF_Jan12_sed_USG_2_FD_169108 | JGI IMG/M metagenome (GOLD analysis project Ga0224506, IMG submission 169108) | Sediment microbial communities from San Francisco Bay, California, United States - SF_Jan12_sed_USGS_8_1 | ecosystem: Environmental > Aquatic > Marine > Sediment | place: USA... | reverse complement strand
AAAGCTGTTGCAGCAGACACACTCAACAAAATAAGCTGAAGGAATGCTAAACATCGAATACCCTTTTTAAGCATGGCTTACTCTTCTGATATGGTAATCTCCGGAACAACCGAGTTTTGCTTATTATTTATACCAATTTCCGCCGCTAATGCCAGTGCTAATTGCTGATACCTGACAGCGACCAATGAGTCTGAATCATCCAAAACTGTTGGTTTACCGGCATCAAGCTGTTCTCTAATACTCCGCTCTAATGGCATACTACCCAGTAATCTTGACTGATACTGTTCCGCAATTTTGGATCCACCATTTTCGCCGAATATCGCTTCTTCATGACCACAGTTAGAACATACATGCATTGCCATATTTTCAATAACGCCTAGCACAGGAATATTAACTTTACGGAACATTTCGATACCTTTTACGGCATCCAGCAAAGCAATATCTTGTGGAGTTGTGACGATCAATGCACCACTTGCAGGTACTTGTTGAGAAAATGTCAGATGAATATCTCCGGTACCTGGGGGCATATCTACGAATAAATAATCAAGCTCGCCCCATTTGGTTTGAAATAACATCTGCTGAAGCGCGCTACTTACCATTGGGCCACGCCAGACCATAGGCTGATCGGCATCCACCAGATAAGCAATTGACATGCTTTTCACACCATGAGCTTCAATGGGGAACATCCATTTCTCGCTTTCTGTTTCCGGACGCGCGCCATCCTTAACTCCCAACATTTTAGCTTGACTTGGACCATAGATGTCCGCATCAAGAATACCAACTTTGGCACCTTCCTTTACTAAGGCTAATGCCAGATTTACGGTCGTTGTACTTTTGCCGACTCCCCCCTTACCAGAAGCAATTGCAATAATATGTTTAACCTGCTGAATAGCTTCCGGACGATCCGCTGAAACAAAAGGTAATATCTCAAAGGAAATCTCTAGTTCAAGCTTTTCTGCTTCTAATAATCCGGAGATACCGGCTATGAGTAGGGTTTTCAATCCATTACCAAAACTTGAAGATGCATAAGGGAGTATAATGTTAAGTTTTATTAATTGTTCACTACATTCTAGCCATTCAATTCGAGCAACTTTTGCTATTGGAAGATTAATATTTGGATCGTTGATAGTTGAAAGGTAATCATTAATTTTTTGTTTCAAAGACATGTCTACTCCAGCGTATAGCCAAATTATTTCTATTGTCGGTGATACTACTTTGAAATCCTGTAAATTGAAATCTGTGTTCACGAATAAAACCTGTGATTCTGTCATTGGCATTTGATCTGGTGACAGGTAGAATCGATCTCCTTTTCAGTTAATCAAATATTGGTATTGCTCATACATGTCTAATCAAAGAAAAATATTACTCACCAGTGCGCTTCCATACGCCAATGGGCCAATTCATCTAGGTCATATGCTAGAGCATATCCAAACTGATATTTGGGCACGTTTTCAGCGTTTAAGAGGCAATCAATGCATAGCAGTTTGTGCTGACGATACGCATGGTACTGCAATCATGTTAAGTGCCGAGAAAGAAGGCATAACTCCAGAGCAATTAATTGATCGTATTAATATTGATCACCAAAAAGACTTTAATGGCTTCTTGGTGAATTATGACAATTACTACAGTACCCATTCGCCAGAAAACGAAAGGCTTTCTGGTTTTATTTACGAGCAATGCAAGAAGAATGGATTAATTGCGGTACGCACAGTGAGACAATTTTTCGATCCAGAAAAAGAATTGTTCCTGGCAGATAGATACATTAAGGGTACATGCCCAAAATGTGGTGCTGAAGATCAGTATGGAGACAATTGTGAAGTCTGTAGCGCAACCTACACTCCGGGTGATTTAATTAATCCCAAGAGCGCTATATCTGGTTCAACACCGATTGAGAAAGATTCCGAACACTATTTCCTGACCGTATCCTCTTACACTGACATGCTTAAAAAGTGGACTAGATCCGGAACCATCGCAGACTCTGTAGCCAATAAGTTAGCTGAATGGTTAGATCATGGCTTACAGGATTGGGATATCAGTCGAGACGCCCCATACTTCGGATTTGAAATACCAGGTGCGCCTGGTAAGTATTTCTATGTTTGGCTCGATGCACCAGTTGGGTACATGAGTAGTTTTGAAAATCTGTGTTCCAGAGAAGAAGACCTGAATTTTGAAGAATTTTGGCATGCAGATAGTAAAGCTGAGCTTTACCACAATATCGGTAAAGACATTATCGCATTCCACGCACTGTTTTGGCCCGTAATGTTAGAGACTTCTGGATTTCGTAAACCAACAGGCGTTTGGGCTCATGGCTACGTCACTGTTAATGGTGAAAAGATGTCTAAAAGTCGAGGAACATTCATTACAGCTGACACCTATCTAAAATATCTTAAACCGGAATATTTGAGGTATTACTATGCCGCTAAATTAGGTCCTGGTGTCGAAGATTTGGATTTAAACCTCGAAGACTTTGTCCAACGTGTCAACTCTGATCTTGTCGGTAAGGTTGTTAATATTGCGAGTCGCTGTGCAGGGTTTGTTAAAAAATCAGGCGGCGTACTATCTAACGATATCGCTGAGCCCGAACTTCTACAACAATTTATAGATGCCGGCGAAAACATAGCCAGGTTATTTGAAAATCGTGAATTTGGTAAAGCTATTAGAGAGATTATGTCTCTTGCAGATATCGCTAATGAATACATCCAAAGTAAAGCTCCCTGGTCTATGGCAAAACAGGAAGGTACAGAAGATGAAGTATTAGCAGTTTGCTCAATGGGTATCCACATGTTCAGGGTCATTATGACCTACTTAGCACCGGTTGTTCCTGAAATGGCTGAAAATTCCAGTAAATTTCTTAACATTAAAACGTTGAACTGGGCTTCACTTGATCAGGATTACCGTGGACATGTGTTAGAAAAATTTACGCCCTTGCTGACACGTATCGAAAAGGACCAAATTGATGCAATGCAAGCAGCATCAACTCAGCAAGTTACTGAAAGCAACAATGTAAAAGTAGCTGCTGTGCCACAAGAAGTAGACAATATGATCCAATTTGATGATTTTGCAAAAATAGACCTTAGAGTAGCCTTGGTTACCAAGGCTACTGATGTAGAAGGTGCGGATAAATTGCTGTCTCTGACATTAGACGTTGGAGAGCTCGGCTCTAGGCATGTATTTTCAGGCATTAAGAGCAAGTATGCAGCCAGTGATCTAATCGGCAAAAATTTAGTGTTGGTTGCTAACCTTGCGCCTCGTAAAATGAAATTTGGGTTATCTGAAGGAATGGTTCTAGCCGCCGGTGACAAAGACTTCTGGATTTTAGAAGCGAACAAAGAATGCATACCGGGAACTAAAGTAAGCTAAATAAAAGGTTATAAATTATGGTGGATATTGGTATGCCCCTTGGTATGCCACATCTGCCATTTTTTTTGCGTAGGTTCATTCCCATGCTCACACCTAATATTACTTTTTATTATAATAAAGTCCGTTTTAGGTGTTGTTTGAAATATAATTAATTTAGATAATAAATATTCAGTCAAGTTATTGCTGAACAAAGAGAATTACACCTTTATCAGGTTATAATATTTCAATTATTTGTTCACTCCGTGGAGAAACGAGTGTCTGAATTTCTAATAATGTTGGTAAGTACCATACTCGTTAATAATTTCGTATTGGTTCAGTTTTTAGGTCTTTGCCCTTTTATGGGCGTTTCAAATAAACTGGAAACCGCTATGGGAATGGCGTTGGCCACTACCTTTGTTTTAACCCTTGCGTCTGCCAGTAGTTATATCGTTTTCAACTGGATACTGGTACCTCTGGGTCTTGAATTTTTAAAGACAATTTCTTTTATTTTGGTGATAGCAGTATTAGTTCAGTTCACAGAAATGGTGATACAAAAGACAAGCCCACTCTTATATCGCGTGTTAGGGATATTTCTACCATTAATTACAACAAACTGTGCCGTTCTTGGTGTCGCCTTGTTAAACCTTAAGAAAGATAGCAGTTTTTTTGAATCTCTTACCTATGGTTTAGGCGCTTCCTTAGGGTTTGGTCTTGTCCTGATATTGTTCTCGGCCATGAGAGAACGTTTGAACCAATCAGATGTTCCGAAGCCGTTTAAGGGCTCAGCAATTGGATTGATTACGGCTGGATTAATGTCTTTAGCTTTCATGGGTTTCGCCGGCTTAGCGCCGGTTTAATCAGGAACTTATCCAGTGATTATTATTATCGCCATTTTAGTTCTTCTAAGCCTTGCTGGAGTGTTTGGAGCACTTCTGGGATTCTCTGCTATACGGTTTAAGCCAGAAGGTGATCCGGTTGTAGCACAAATTGATTCATTATTGCCACAAACACAATGTGGTCAGTGCGGGCACCCCGGGTGCAAGCCCTATGCAACGGCAATCGCCAATGGTGAAGCCATTAATAAATGTCCACCCGGAGGTATGGCTACGGTCGAAGCTATTGCCAATCTATTGGATGTAGACGTTGTTCCCCTGGATGCTGAAACAGATGAAAATCCTATTCCACTGGTCGCAATTATACGAGAAGATGAATGCATTGGTTGTACCAAATGTATACAGGCATGTCCTGTTGATGCCATTTTAGGCGCTGCAAAATTGATGCATACGGTCATCGAATCAGAATGTACCGGATGTGATTTGTGCTTAGAGCCCTGCCCCGTTGACTGCATTGATATGGTTGAAATACCTACAACGATACATACCTGGAGTTGGTCACCTCCTGAAAACCACAAACTTAAAGCAAACCTAATAGTGACTGACGGAGAAAGCCTTTGAGTAACAATGACAAACTCTGGCCTCTCAAAGGAGGAATACATCCTGCTCAAATGAAGGACGTCTCCAATGGCACTCCAATTAAACAGTTATCTCAGCCTAAAGAAATCATATTGCCGTTAAATCACTCTAATGGGGCCATGGCCACTCCCTGTGTCAATGTTGGTGACCAGGTTAAAAAGGGGCAATTAATAGCGACATTCAATATCCCGGTTGCAACCAGAATACATGCATCCTTATCAGGGACCATTACTGCAATCGAACCCAGGGCTATAGCCCATGTATCGGGACTTCAAGCACAGAGTATCGTCATTACAACTGATCAATCCGGTCAAATTGAAATATTACCTAAAATTGATGACTGGAAGAGTGTTTCACATGACTTATTAATTCGACGCATTGAAGAAGCCGGAATTGCTGGATTAGGTGGTGCTGGCTTCCCTACTCAGATTAAATATCGCCCTCACACCCAAATTAATACCCTCATAGTCAATGGCGTTGAGTGCGAACCCTACATTACATCTGACGATGTACTCATGAGAGAACATTCAGAACAAATTGTTGAGGGAACCTTAATCGCTCTTAAGATTCTATCGGCTAAAGATGCAATCATCGCGATAGAGGATAATAAGCCAGAAGCCATAGGTGCAATAAAAGCAGCATTGAATAAGCTGGATACCTATAACATCAGGTTAAGAGTTATACCCACTAAATATCCTTCTGGCGGTGAAAAACAACTGATATACATACTAACCGGACAAGAAGTCAGTTCTGGAAATATTCCTGCCTCATTGGGTATTCTGGTGCAGAATGTCGGCACCCTGTATGCATTAAGACAAGCGGTTGTCGATGGAGAACCCCTGACACAGCGAGTTATGACGCTTACTGGCTCGGCAGTAAACAACCCCGGTAATTACTGGGTCCCTATTGGAACTCCTATACAGCATATAATGAACGAATCAACCAGGGACCTGATACCACACAAAATTGTGATGGGTGGACCCATGATGGGTTTTGATGTCCCTGATGCTAATGCCCCCATTAGCAAGATTACCAACTGTATCATCATTCCGACAAAACAAGAATTACCGACGTTCTCAGACAGTAACCCCTGTATACGATGCGGTAAATGCGAGCAAGTATGCCCCGTTAATTTATTGCCTCAAAAGCTTTACTGGAATGCAAAATATCACGAATGGGAACAAGCTGAGCTCAACAGCCTTTTTGATTGCATTGAATGTGGAGCCTGCAGTTGGATTTGTCCAAGCGAAATCTCTCTGGTTCAGTATTACCGCTATGCGAAATCTGAAATTAAAAAAGAACATCTGGACAAAGTTAAGTCTGATCAGGCCAGACACCGTTTTGAAGATCGCCAGCGTCGTTTGGAAAAACTGGCTGCAGAGAAAGAGTCTAAAAGAAAAGCACGTGCAGCTGCAGCTGCTAAAATTCAATCTAACAAAGATAATACTACAGAGTCAGTCCTGGATGATCAGGCAAAAGCTGACATATTAGCGTCACTTGCCAGAGTTAAAGCCAAAAAACCTAAACTCACGACTAAAGTTCTGGATACAAAAGTGGTGGATACTAAAGCGCTTGAATTGGCTTGGCAAAAAACTGAAGACGTCGTTCTAAAAGCAAAAGCTAAATTACTAATAGCTCAACAAGAAAATTCGGCATCAGTACCGGCATTAACAACGGCATTGGGCAAACTTGAAGAGCGCGCAAAAAAAGCAAAATTAACCTGGCAGGATGCCGTTAAATTCGACGCAACAACAATTGATGATATAGAACAATAATGATTCTAACGCCAAGTAGCTCTCCACACATCAGGAATAATCCGTCCATTACATCCATAATGTTATGGGTGACTGCAGCTTTAATACCCGGATTAATTACTCTCATATATTTCTATGGTTGGGGTTATCTCATTAACAGCCTGATCGCAATTTTCACTGCTCTTGGTTCAGAGTCAGTTATATTACGGCTACGTCATCGAAATATTTATAAGACATTAACTGATGGTAGCGCCATGCTCACCGGGTTATTCATAGGTATTTCAATGCCCGGTTTTGCGCCCTGGTGGGTGATAGTGATCGCAACGGTGTTTGCCATAGTATTTATTAAACATCTATACGGCGGTCTGGGACAAAATCTATTTAATCCTGCCATGGGTGCTTTTGCTTTGGTATTGATTTCATTCCCCGTCCCTATGACAACCTCCTGGGTTGCTCCTATGGGTCCGAATGGGATAGAACGGCTGAGTTTGTACGAACATGTACAAATATCTATCAGGGGCACTCACAGTGATTTTGATGGTGTGACCATGGCAACGCCACTAGATCACTATAAAACAAACATACAAAATAAAACCGCCGATGAACTACTGGAAACAAATGAATTTTCAAATGGTCCACTCTATGGAATTATTTGGGTCAATTTGGCATTTTTATTCGGTGGACTTTTGTTGCTGGCAAAAAAAATGATTACCTGGCATGCGCCAACGGGTTTGTTGCTAGGCGTTGGAGTCATGTCGCTACTTTTCTCGTCAGATCCCGATATTAGAATGCCTATAAGTTTACACATGATGGGTGGTGCCACCATGTTAGGGGCATTCTTTATTGCTACAGACCCGGCTTCAACAGCAACGAGTAATAAAGGAAAAATCATATTTGGATTAGGTGTCGGTGTTCTGACTTATATTATTCGTACCTGGGGAAATTTCCCTGATGCAATCGCATTTTCAGTGCTAATAATGAATTTTGCGGCCCCTTTTATCGATTATTACACCCGACCTCGAGTTTATGGTAAATCCGGTTCTATGAAAGGTTATTCATTAAGGGGTGGCAATAAATGAGTATGACAAAAAGCATTAGTACCAATGCCATTGGCCTGGCCATATTTGCCGTATTTACTGCAGGGTTGATATCTATAACCCAGGTTGTCACCAAAGAACGCATACTGGAAAACGAAAAACTCTATAAGTCGCGATTACTATTTGAAATATTGCCTGATGCTGACCCTGTACTGGTGGACAATCCAATATCCTTAACATCTGCACGTTTTACCGGACTGGATTTGCTCTCATTGTCAAATCCTGGGGAATATTATCGAGATCCGAAAACACTGGATATGATATTGCCCGTGGTAGCCCCAAATGGCTATACAGAAGCTATTAAACTTCTGGTTGGAATCGATAAAAAGGGTTCAATCATAGATGTCAGAATTATATCGCATCGTGAAACCCCCGGATTAGGTGATAAGATAGAAATCAAAAAAAGTAATTGGATCGTGCAATTTCAAGGTAAGTCTTTATCAATACCCTCAATTGAACACTGGAAAGTAAAAAAAGACGATGGATACTTTGACCAGTTAACCGGTGCAACCGTAACCCCACGTGCAGTCGTCGGAGCCATAGCAAATTTATTAAAATTTTATCAGCTAAATCGAGAACTATTAATTGAAGTTGAGTTAGATTAATGACGGCATATAAAGACATTGTGAAGAATGGACTATGGAACAATAACCCAGCCCTGGTTCAACTCTTGGGATTATGCCCTTTACTGGCCGTATCTGGTTCAGTTGTAAACGCACTTGGCTTAGGGTTTGCAACATTAATTGTCCTGTTAGGTTCAAACATTGCCGTTTCACTCATCAGAAACCATGTTGAAGACACGGTAAGATTACCTGCGTTTGTAATGATTATCGCATCTTTTACAACTGCCGCCGAGCTGATCATGCAAGCTATGGTATTTGAACTTTATCAAATTCTCGGCATATTCATTCCTTTAATAGTAACCAATTGTGCAATCCTGGGTCGTGCTGAAGGTTTCGCTCGTAAAAATCAACTAATACCTTCAATGCTAGATGGTCTAATGATGGGTATTGGCTTTACTTTAGTCCTCGTCATATTAGGTGCTGTACGAGAGATTTTAGGCTTAGGCACTTTGTTTAGTGGCATGGATTTATTATTTGGGCCACAAGCCAAATCCTGGGAGATCATCATCATTGAGGATTACCAACAATTTTTGTTTGCAGTATTACCTCCTGGAGCATTCGTTGCATTAGGATTAATTATTGCGTTAAAAAACGTTATCGATGATTATATAAGCTCACCTTCAACATTACCGACCGATAAACTTCCACAACGGGTGAGAGTTACAGGAACTATTACATAGCAACCTGTTCATTTGGTTTTTAAAACTAAACACATCAGGAAAAAGCAATCTTCATGAACAAAGACAAACGTTATCTGATCTTCTCTCGACTTAGAGAACAGAACCCTAATCCTGAAACTGAACTAGAATATAAATCTGTATTTGAACTATTAATCGCTGTGGTACTCTCCGCTCAAGCTACAGACGTCAGCGTAAATAAAGCCACCAGAAAACTTTATCCTGTCGCCAATACACCAAAGGCAATTCTGGCTCTGGGCATCGACGGTTTAAAAAGTTATATTAAAACTATTGGGTTATATAACAGCAAAGCTGAAAACGTAATAAAAACATGTGACATCCTCATTTCGAAGTTTTCAGGCAAAGTTCCGGATAATAGAGCTGACCTGGAATCATTGCCCGGTGTGGGGCGTAAAACAGCCAATGTGGTTCTTAATACTGCATTTAACCAACCAGTAATGGCGGTCGATACCCACATATTTCGTGTTTCAAATAGAACCAGGTTAGCTCCAGGAAAAACCGTCATTGAAGTTGAAGAGAATCTCATTAAAAAAATACCGAAAGAGTTCCTGATAAATGCTCATCATTGGTTAATATTGCATGGCAGATATACCTGTGTTGCCAGAAAACCAAAGTGCGGATCATGTATCATTGAGGACTTATGCGAATACAAGGAAAAAGTGGAGTACTAACTCATGGATAAAACGGCAATTGTTGTGGATGCATCTTGTGATCTGCCCAAGTCATTTATAGATGAACATGGAATACAAATAATTCCAATCTATTTCAATCACAATGGTACTGAATTGGTTGATAGTAGACAGGTAAAAATTACCACCGAGTTTTATCGAACAAATAAACTAAATGAAGATGGAATACGAGCAAAAATTACAACTGCAGAAAATATCATCAAAATTTTTAAAGAAAAACTTATACCTAATTTTGATAATGTACTCATCATTACTAGTCATGAGAAGCGTAGTTCTATTAACCACCTGTTAAGAGAAACGACATTTAATAATAAAGATAAGTTTTCTGATTGGCGGTTAGAGCATGGCCTTAGTGAGAAGTTTAAAATTAAAATAGTTGATTCAGGAAGCATACTAAGTGGTCATGGACTATTAGTATTTGAAACGATTCGTCTACTAACCGAGAAAGCGACACCTCTAGATAATATTCATAAGCCAATAGAGCTACTTAAACCCAAAATCCAGACACTCATTGTTGTCGACGATATTCAACCGATCCGTGATAGCAAGACTCTGATAAAAACAACTGATGGAAAATCCAATAAGGTCAGTTGGATGAAACATCAAGTAGGAAAAGTATTGGATACCAAACCAATAATAAAGTGCGAAAATGGCGAATATATAGCAATATCTAATCAAAAAGGGTTTAGAAATGCAGCTAACAAACTTTATGAGCTAGTGTTATCTGATATTAAGTCAGGTCTAGAACGACCAATAATAAATATTAGCTATGCGGGTAACCTGGCTGAGTTAAAAACAGATCAACTATATAAGAACTTTATAGGTCAAATAAACTCATATCGCATCAAAGCCTTGATCTGCATGATGAGTATTACCGGCTCACAAAGTGTTGGGAAAAATGCGATATCTATATCATACATAAAAAAATAACTTACTGGATGGTCCGGTTATTAAAAGACTTTTTCAGTAAATAATAGACGCATATGGGAGAATTCTTTGGCCCTAAGCGTACTTAGCTAGCTGTAACTGACGATTAAATAGCTTTGGCCTGGCTTAACAACCGATGCTCACCTAAAGGGGTCAGTTTCCACTTGCCCTGCTTTACAATAACCAGGCTTTGAGCTCGTAGATTAACCTTTATTGCGTTAAACGTTGACGTACTTATTCTTAAATCAACAAATGCATGCGCCTGAGGAACCTTCTTTTCCAAGTGTATCTTTTCAGACTCTAATAGCTGTTCCTGTAGCGCAATTTTAATCGTCGATTCCTTAGTATCTTCCATTAATTGCGGTGCAACCGCCAGAAAAACACTATTCCAGAGCCAACTGACCGTCCCGGTAATATTTTTCATGGTTCCACCGTAAAACGCTTTACATTGATAATCTAAGGTTATTTTCACGTCAGAAGCTTCAGTGCTTTGATTTGACCGTTCTTTCTCCAGAGCATCCTGTAAGAGCGAAATTTGATTTTTAAGAGAGTTGATTACTTTAGTATCTGCTGAAACAACATTTTCATTTCTATGCCAGCCACGTGCCTTATGATTCTCAATTAGTTTTTCATATCCTCGTTCGGTTGCATGTCGAAGACCATCAAGGTTATGCCACTCGTAGTAATCACCTTCCTTTAATAACGAAACGAATTCTTTTAATTTACGAGTATCGTCTTCATTGATGATGCTTTTATCCATTCCTTTATAAATTAAACTTAAAATTGGAATCTTCTTGGCAACAGCTGCTGCATATAACTGGTGGACATAACCAACGCCAGCAGCGGAGCTTGGAGAATACTGTCGATTTGTCAATATAACGACATAATCAACAGCAGCGAGACAGAGCTGGTTTAATTTCAATAAATAATTATCTGTTTGCCGGGGAAATGAAAATCCAGAAACGAAGGCGCCTTGAGCAACTAAAGACTCTTCAACGGCTCTTCGCTCCGCTTCTAACTCTACCTGGGAACTAATTACCATAACCTGGTAATGTTTAACTTCCATATAGCTATTCCATGTCTCTAAATTAATTTAATGAAATCTGGTCGTTTATATTGAGGCAATTCTAATTGATATACAATATTTATTAGATCAACAATTATCATTGAAGTTAACCCCCATATTCGAAATTCGCCAAATTGAAACTCCGGCATGGCCCAACTTTCACCCTGGTACGAAAAATTTCTAATCAGAGGTTCTGTCTTAACAAAAAACATCAAAGGTACAGTGAAGATGGTATCTAACTCATCTGGATTAGCCACCAGAGATTCAACTTGATTAACTATTCCAACTACCGGTAGTACACGAATACCAGCTTTTGACATCGTCTGATCCAGACAGGTAACAACCTCTACATTTTGCGGTTTAAGACCAATTTCTTCCCAGGTTTCCCTTAATGCAGTATCAATTAATGAATCGTCCTGTTCTTCTTCTTTACCGCCAGGGAAGGCTATTTCACCCGCATGAGAATTTAAATGGTCTGCACGAACTGTGAGTATAAGCTCTAAAGCTCCGTTGTTTTCTCTAATTGGTAGCAAAACAGCAGCATTTGGATAATCTCCCAAAATTAACTTGGGTTCGTAACTCACCAATTGCTGTTTTAAATGTATTAAGGGTTTTAAATTGTTTGAATTCATTTCGATACAGTTATAGCCTAAAACATGTCCATTATAAGGGATTTGTGTCTTAAATTCGCTAGTTAAATATTGCTCTTTTGGTTACTAATATCGTATAACAAAACTAAACATGAGAAATAGACGATTTTGTCCTAAGCTAGATTTGTATGTAATAAATAGGAATGCGGATATGGGACCGTTAGAAAATGATCAAAAACCAACAATAAACCACCTAATTAGTTGGGCAGAAAGTCAACCTGAATTATTGCAAGATTGGTTTGAACAAGAGTTAAACGATTTAATCGAGAATGCTCCTATTTCTCATCAAAAAAAGTTACGGGGTTTACAATTTAGAATTGAAATGACTAAACGTCGCGCTAAAACGCCAATAGCATCATGCATTGAAATATCAAAACTTATGTATGAATCATTTTATGATTTAAAAAATGTTCTGGATGACACTGGCTTGGCTAAACCCAACCAATCAACCAATATTAAGAGTGAAAAAGCCAAGGTTCTTCCTTTCAAACAAAAATCTGTTAATAATAGTGATTCAGGATAACCAAGAATAAGAGCAATCATGAAGCACTGTAGTAATTGTGGCCAGTTAATAAGCACCGCTATACCAGATGGCGACCATAGAGAACGTTTTGTTTGTTCATACTGCAATTCAATTTTCTATGATAACCCCAGAATAATCACAGGTACGCTTCCTGTTTATGACGATAAAATTATGATATGTAAAAGAGGAATTGAACCTCGAGCCAAGTATTGGACAATACCTGGAGGTTTCATGGAAAACGGCGAGTCAATGGCTGCAGGTGCCGCTAGAGAAACGCTTGAAGAAGCCTGCGCGGAAGTTAATGTTGGTCAATTATTATCTGCAATTAGCTTACCTTCTGTCAATCAGGTTCATTGCTTCTATCTTGCAGAAATGAATAATGATTATTTCGAAACAACACCCGAAAGCATTGAAATAAAACTGGTTGAAGTTAAAGATATTCCTTGGGACCAAATAGCTTTTAAGACCGTTGAGTATACATTAAGACACTATATTGAGCACAAAAATAACAACGTCATTCCACTATTAGAAACAAGCATTAAACCAAGGACGTTTTAGCTCTGGGTAAGATGATCCAGCGTAAATACCTCCTGAAGATCATAGGCTGGAGTCTCATAAGGATGCGCCTGTAATAATACCGTTATCGCTTTAGATGCAAGTATTTCCTCCAAAACCATTTCAATGCGATACTCTTCTACTTTCTCAATCCTGTTCTTATCACCCAGATATGGATTGCTACCAGGCAAAGGTCTAAACTGCCCTTCTCCTTTAATTTGAAAGCAACAGCAATCATAATCACCAATCTTCCCAACACCAATATTGAAAAGTGCATCTTTAACCGACTCAGCATAATCCAAGGGTACAAAAAAAGTTAACTTAAACATTACCAGCCCCATATAAAGGTTAAATATTGGACAATTTTTTATTGAAAAGCTAATTATTTCAATAATTTAGAAAACAATCGTTGACAAAAAAAAGCCTCTGAGTATTATAGCACTCGTTCCAAATAAGCAGTCCAATCAAGGACTTCTCACTTGGAATAAAAGCATTTTATAGAATTCATATAATATTGAATTTGTAAAAAACTTTTTCGTGGTGAGGTGGCTGAGTGGCCGAAAGCACTGGTCTTGAAAACCAGCGACGGGCGACCGTCCGAGAGTTCGAATCTCTCCCTCACCGCCATTTTATTTCTTCTGTGTTAACCCCCTAAAAATGTAAACAACATCCCATGCTATTTCATATTCCACTGGAAAATTAATGATCCAGTGTTAATGCCCGCTATAACCCAATAGATAACTCCTAAATATACGGCACGAATATTTAATGTCAGAACTGATACTGAATAAGCACAGTTTCAATGTCTTTCTGAATTGAATTAATCTCATATCCAGTGTCATCGCTCCATTTATCATTTGGATTTAGGCGGCAATTCATCATAATTTGGTAACTCACTGGCATTAGTATGCCATGGAGCCCTAGATCCAAAGAAGCAATTACTCCCTGGCCTAATATCAGGATCATCATCAAGAGTACCTGCAGGTATTACCATAGTTTTGCCATTTCTTGATAGCCAGGGCAAATTAGAGCCACAATGACGACAGAATGTAGTTGCAAAATATTTAGCATCCGATAGCTCATAACGGACAATATCACTTTCTCCGTTCATCCAGGTAAAATCTTCTTTAGCAGCAAACATATTAGATGCATGCATTGCTCCTGACACTTTACGACATCGGGAACAATGACAATTTTGAAAAACGCCCAGATTTCCTGCTATTTGATAGTGAACCTTGCCACATAAACAACTCCCCCTTGCGATGCCCATTATTAACTCCTGATACATTACTATCGTTAATTAAAAAGATTATTTGAATATACAAAACCGGAAGAATTGAGCCTATTTAATGCCAATTAATCATCAATAAACTCTAACTAATGCCTAAAGGTTGACAATATTGTAAAACATTTATTAACTGGTACTAAATTATAGACTGTACATTAGAAGTAGAGACAATAAAATGCACATAGATGCTATATTGGAGCAGGTTTACAACAATTCGAACACATTCATTATTCCAAAATCCTGGTCCCAGGGTAGAACAACATTTGGTGGCTTATCGGCTGCCTTGGTCTATGAAGCAATAAGGAATAAAACTGAACCACAACGTGTACTAAGAAGTATGACCACTAATTTTGTCGGTCCATTATTTACAGGTGTCGAGTTCAGCATCGATGTCAAAGTTATACGGGAAGGAAAAAGTACGTCTGTTGTCGAGGCTCGACTAAAACAAGATAATAAAGATTCATTGGTCATCCTAGCCTGTTTTGGATTACCCAGAGACTCTAGAGTTCGCGTTGATGCCGACTCACGAATAAATTTACGACCTGCAAAGAAAAGTAAAATCCCATTCCATATTCCCAAAATAATGCCTAATTTCCTACAACACATATCTTTAGATATTGTGGAAGGCGGCATGCCCTACACTGGCCAGAAGAGTTCGAAGTATTCTGGTTGGATGCGCTTTAAGAAACAACCCTATGAAATTAATGACGCTCATATAATTGCGTTAATCGATGCCTGGCCACCCTCTGTATTACAAATGGTAAAAGGAATTAAGCCCGCGAGTACACTGAGTTGGAATCTTGAATTTATTCACCCCCACTTAAAAATACAACCAGACGAATGGCTGGCTTACGAATCAAACACAAGGCAAGCAGGTGATGGCTATGCCCATACAGAAGCAAATATTTGGAATACACAGGGCGATCTAATCGCCATTAGCAGACAGGTTGTGACTATATTCGACTAGTCAACTAATGAAATGAATGTGTATGATCTCTAACCCATTAATATCTATAGCTTAAAACTATAGCTATCATAGATAATCAATATTTTACACATACCTAATTCTCACTAATATGTGCCCTCCATTGATCCATCTCCAACTAGAGTGAAATATGAAAGCAAACGAGTTTTTCGAAGCCTTGTGGCAAAACTATGTTACAACAACCCCACAAGCAAAAAAGATTAAATCACTATTTGAATCATTAAATGAGACCATTGTTAATGATCACGTAGCCTTTAGAACCCTGTCGAACTCCCCTATCGAAATCAAGTATTTACAGCCTCTATTAGAATCAATGGGTTATGAAGAACAGGGACAATATGTATTTGAACAAAAGAAACTATTAGCAAAAAGCTATAGTCATTCAGATAAAAATATACCTAAGATTTTTATTAGTGAATTACAACGCCATTTGATGCCAAAAAATTCACAGGATGTATTATCGGATATCGTTAGCCAGATCCCAGAAGATGCCACTAAAGGACTAGACGTGTTCTATCAGGGTACTTTTTGGCAACCTGTCAGTTGGGAAGCCTATCAAAGTTTGGTTACAGAAAGTGAATATGCTGGTTGGTTTAGCTATATGGGCTTGCGTGCAAATCACTTCACCGTAAGTCTCAATCATTTGAAGCATTACACGGATATGAACGCTGTTATTGATCTACTCATAGAAAACGGATTTGATATTAATCCTGTAGGTGGCGTAATCAAAGGTAAACCTGAGGATCTATTGACGCAATCATCAACCATGGCAGACCAAATGTCGGTAACTTTTGCCTCAAAGGATAAAAGGATTGTTCCAACTTGCTTCTATGAGTTTGCACAAAGATATAAGGATTCAAAGGGTCATTTATTTGAAGGCTTTATTACTAATAACGCTGACAAAATATTCGAGTCTACTGATACCGCGAATTAAATACCCCAGGGCTCTTGTGTATCCATAAGAACCCTATTTTACAGGTTTCCTAACTCTTGACTGACCTCTCGACAAATACGTTCACTATAGCTATTTATTTTCCAGTGTTGCGGGCTCCAGCCTTTCAAAAATCTATGAAAGTCTGCCCAGGCAACCCGATACAAGGGTTGCCACTCAGATCGAATATCATCTAGGGGCCAACTGGCTGACTTTTCAGTCAATGCGAGATTAAGCGCGGAAAAATATAAATCTAATATTTTTAACTCCTGGTCTTCAGCGTCTTTTTCTGACAAACAACTGCCTACAAAGTAGGCTAAATCTTTCATGCCGCAACCACCACCTACATATTGAAAGTCTACTGCAGCAACGCTACTTCCTTCACTAGAGAAGCAGAAATTGGCAAGCTTTGCATCTCCGTGAATTATCGTCTGGTAGACTGCATTATTTAATCGCTTATCAATATTACTAGCAGCAGCCTTTAAGTCTTGATCTTTTAAAGCCTTTAACTCATCAGGACGTGTATCCATGTGCCAATAGGAACCAATGTCCCATAAACCGTCAGGCTTAATTCCCATAAAGACGGCGTGAAAATTCGCTAGCCATTGAATACAGGCTTCAAATTGCAATACATTTACTGAGTGCAAAACCTCGGGGTAACCACTAGTCATTAAATCTTCAAGAACCAATATGAATTGGTCTTCAGTATGATCACTCCATAGGTGAGCCGGAACTCTTGAGTGCTCATTACATTGAGAGGCAAAGTGTTTATAAAAGTTTAATTCAATCTCGTAAGAGCGAAGCTTGCGACGATGTGACAGGTCTGAGTGCCACCCTCTTGGGTGATTATTATCGGTGGGAGGAACTACATGTTTAACAATAATAGACTCATTATTTAAGCTAGAAAGCTGTAATCTTGTTAGTTTACCGTACCCACTCCAAAGGCTTTGAATAACTTCAGATGAAGAACTGCAATCAATCGGAAAATGATGTGATAGTGTTTCTATTATAGAAGAGTCCACTAAATACAGCCTATAGATATACGAGCTGCAAATAATAGACTCAACGCAGAGACTTAGCCATTGCTAGGAAATGAAAAATCTGTTCGATCAACAATTCCGTTACTTAACCATCGTTGGGTCACTGTTTTACGACGCGTATAAAAACGAACAGAATCCGGTCCGTAGGCAGAAAGATCGCCAAACAGGGAACGTTTCCAGCCACCAAAACTATGATAGGAAACAGGAACTGGCAAGGGTACGTTTACTCCTACCATCCCAACCTGAATATTGTCAGTGAAGTATCTGGCCGCTTCACCATCACGCGTAAACAAGCAGGTACCATTGCCATATTCATGGTCATCAATTAACTTCATCGCTTCTTGCAAGCTATTGACGCGAACGACACAAAGGACTGGCCCAAATATTTCCTGGTTGTAGATATCCATGTGATTACTCACGTTATCAAACAGACACCCTCCAAGGAAGAACCCATTTTCAGTGCCATTGACATCACCCGAATTAATCTCAAGATTACGACCATCAACCACCAATTTTGCGCCTTGCTCGACACCCGAAGCTATCAGCCCCGTAATACGGTCTAGAGATGCCTGTGTGATTACAGGTCCCATTTCTTGACCTGGAATGGTGCCTGGCCCAACTTTCAATGTCGATAACCGTTCTTTTAAGGCTGCAACAACCTGGTCACCTACTTCATCGCCAACGCAAACTGCAACAGAGATAGCCATGCAACGTTCACCACATGAGCCGAAAGCTGCTCCCATGAGCGCGTTAGCGACCTGATCAACATCTGCGTCAGGCATAACCACTGCATGGTTCTTAGCGCCACCCAGAGCCTGAACACGCTTGCCATTAGCTGACGCAGTTCGGTAGATACTTTCTGCAATAGGAGTAGAACCGACAAAACTAACCGCCTGAACACGTTTATCTTCTAACAAAGTATCTACAGCAACCTTGTCACCATTAACGATATTAAAAACACCTTTTGGTAATCCTGCTTCCATCAGAAGCTTACCAATGAAAAGGGGCGCACTAGGATCTCTTTCTGATGGTTTTAAAACAAAGGTGTTACCACAGGCGATCGCCATCGGAAACATCCACATTGGCACCATAGCAGGAAAATTAAACGGCGTAATACCAGCAACAACACCTAAAGGCTGAAGTTCAGACCAGCTATCAATACTGGGACCTACATTTTTACTGTGTTCGCCTTTCAGTAATTCTGGGATGCCACAGGCATATTCAACTACCTCAATGCCCCGGGTTAATTCACCCATGGCATCTAGTGCAACCTTTCCATGTTCGTCAGTCACCAATGCACAAATTTCATCAGCATGCTCCTCTAACAACTGCTTGAAACGAAACATCACCTGCGCTCGTTTGGCAGGAGGGGTATTTCGCCATTCCGGAAAAGCTTCTTTTGCAGCGGTTATAGCCTTCTCAGTCGTTTCAACTGATGCCAGGGCAACTTGACCAGCGATTTCACCCGTTGCTGGATTAAAGACGGCCTGAGTGCGTTCTTGATCGGCAACCATTTCGCCGTTAATCATATGTCCAATTTGATTCATTTTATAAGCTCCAGCTATCTACATTATTTAGTGCATCACTTACTACGTTGAATAAGTGATCAATTTCAGCTTTAGTGGCATTAAACGGTGGCGCAAATTGAATAGTGTTACCACCACTACGGATATATACGCCCTTTTCCCAACACATTTTGAACAACTTAAATGGACGAATTGCCGGATCACCCTTATCAGCAGCAATTTGTATACCTCCTGCCAATCCAAAATTACGAATATCTTCAATTAAAGGATGCCCCTTCAACTGATGGATACAGGTCTCAAAATAGGGAGACAATGCATTAACTTTTTCGACAACATTATCAGAATGAAATAAGTCTAATGATGCTAAACCGGCAGCACAGGCAACCGGATGTGCAGAGTAGGTATAGCCGTGAGCCAGTTCAATCATATGATCAGGTCCACCCGCTTCCATAAAACTCTGATAGATATCGGTTTTAGCTACCACGGCTCCCATGGGAATGGTTCCGTTAGTCAAACCTTTCGCTAAGGTCATAATGTCAGGAACAACACCAAAGGCATCGGCACCAAACGTCGCTCCCATACGACCAAAACCACAGATTACTTCATCAAATATCAGCAATATGTCATGTTTGTCGCAAATTTCACGCAGACGCTGAAGATACCCCTGTGGTGGTGGAATAACTCCGGTTGAACCAGCCATAGGTTCAACAATAACAGCGGCAATATTTGAGGCATCATGTAATGCAACCAACTCTTCAAGCTCATTTGCCAGGTTAGCACCTTGTTCCGGCATGCCTTTAGAAAAGACATTTTCCGGACGCCAGGTATGCATCAGATGATCCGCATCGACTCCCTGACCAAAGGTTTTACGATTACCTCCAATACCACCAACGCTCATGCCGCCAAAGTTTACACCATGATAGCCACGTGCCCGACCAATGAGTTTAACCTTACTGGGCTGACCTTTTTGACGCCAATACCCTCTGGCCATTTTTAGCGCGGTATCTGCTGCTTCAGAACCTGAATTAGTAAAAAAGGCATAATCCAGGCCTTCGGGTGTCATTGAGGTCAACTTATTTGCCAATTCAAAAGCTTTAGGATGACCAACATTAAAAGAAGGAGAATAGTCCATCTCTTTCATTTGTGAGGCAACGGCTTCATTTATTTCAGTTCGGCTATGTCCTAAACCACAGCACCATAATCCTGACAGTCCGTCAAAATACTTTTTACCACTTTGATCGATTAGGTAACTACCTTCCGCCCTGGTTATCATAACCGGGTTATCTTTAAAGTATCGGTTAGCCGTAAATGGCATCCAGTATGATTCTAAATCCTGTCTATTCATGACGCTCTCCTTACAGTTTTTATTATGGTGACTATTATGATACCCAGGGATAGTTATTTAAATACATATCTATTAACATTTAGGTTAATAAATATTAAACTAATTAATAATTTATTGGTTAGGGTTGAATTATGGTTAGCTCAAAAGTCAGTAAAAACATTCCCAAAAATCTTCTATCAAAAATATCTGATTTTGATCTTCGATTACTTAGAGTATTTAGGACTGTGGTGGACTCCGGTGGATTCTCCAATGCAGAAGTCGTTTTAAACGTCAGTCGTTCATCCATTAGCATAAGCATGTCAGATCTGGAAAAACGTTTAGGGTTACGATTAGCACAAAGAGGACGGGCCGGATTTTCTTTAACAGAAGAAGGCAAGGCTGTTTACGACGCTTGTTTACAACTTTTTAATTCTCTGGAAAACTTTCGTACACAGGTTAACGCGTTACACAACCAACTCAGGGGCGAACTGAGCATTGGTATAACCGACAATATGGTCACCATGAAAAAAATGAACATAACCCAGGCATTAAAGAACCTTAAAATACGTAATCCAGAGGTTCAGATATCAATACGTATGATGCCACCAGCAGACATTGAACAGGCACTTATTAGCGGCAGCTTACATGTTGGTTTAGTTCCTAAGATCAGAGAATTAAAGGGTATTAAAAGCATCGATATATATTCTGAAACCTCTTACTTGTATTGCAGCAACCAACACCCGCTATTTCTAGAAGATGACTCGCGAAAAACAGATGCCGAAATATTCGAGTTCGACGCAGTTACCTCTGCGACAGCCAAGCCTGTTACAGCACTTCAGCACTATAAGTCACTTAAAACTACCGCAACTTCAAATGACCGGGAAGGCATTGCATTTCTCATACTAACGGGCGAGTACATTGGATATTTACCAGATCATGTAGCACAACAATGGATAGATAAAGGCATGATCAAAGCGATCAAGCCCCGGAAATTTCGTTATCAAACACAATATCAGGTTATTTCAAAAGCCACCGCCTCAGCGAATATGTTACGAGATTACTTTATCGATTTATTACAGGCTCCTTCTGGAGAAGTTCCGGTTCAGTGACGCTCTATTAGATGCGTCAACGGCTTATTTTATTGCGCATAGAATAACTTTATCGGGCACGATCTATGCCGTGATTCTTCAATCTAGAGAGACGCCTGTTCATGCAGTGCCGACGCCTATAAATCCGGATTTCCTTGTTTGCCGATACAGCTTTTTATGTCAAAGTAGTCGCTAAGTTCAAAACAAGGATTTCTACTTCATGACATACCACTTTACGGAGAGAGCCGATATTTGACGAGTCATATACATCAAGTAAGAGCGCGGCTTTAGCCCGCGACAATCGTTTTCAGATATTACAGAAACAACATAAACAACCCCATGAAAGCTACTGATTAATAATATCCTGCTTTAGGCTAGCGACTTTTTCTGAAACAAATCGCGGGCTAAAGCCGCGCTCTTACAAAGTAGTATTCACCGTCTGTTTTTTTACAATTGAAAGGCCGCTAATGCCTAAGGCTGTGTGAAAACGCCACGAATGCAGGCTAATCAAGGCAAAAATGAAAGAAAAAGCAGAGTTTAACGATCTTAAATGAGCATTTTTGAGTTCATTTTTAACACTGAAGAGGCAAATGTAATAGTTTTCGCACCGCCTCGCCCCTATTTGAAATATGGCAGGCTGCAATGTGACATTTCCGGTCCTTTTCTTACTTCAAGTTTCAGCAATAATTATAAAGCTTTATTTTATATTAATTGCTAGTTGACCAGTTTTTCATAGGTTCTAGTAAGTTGCAAAGTTGTCTCTGGGCTTAAGTCAAAATCAAACAATTCCTCAACAATATCAATGGAATTAAATTCTTCATTAATGCTGTAAGTCTCCAAATTAGGAACATGAAAATAATTCTTTTCAGAAGACAAGGGTAACTTAGTAGTAAAAGTTCGGTTTTCTTCAAGAAGTTTAGTGTGATTATTGATTTCCAATAATACCTGCTTTTTTGACTGACTAACTATTGCAAAATACAGATAGGAAGGGTCAAGTTTTTCACCATTAGATAAACACTCTTTGTTATCTTTACAATTAAATAGTTTGAATTTAGATAAATCCACTTCTATCAAAGATCTTCCGCCAACTGCTAACACTCTGTATGCGGTCGAGAAAAATTTATCTTGATTTATATCGTAGACTACCAGCTCATTCTCAGAAAATTGTACCCAGAATAATGTTTCCTCATCTTTTAAGAACTTTCCCTCCCAAGACCCACTGTAGCTATAGTCTGAACTAGTTAATCCCATTAATTGTGAGGTCTGTGTAGAAAAACAACCTGACAATAAGCTAAAGGCAAAACATAACATTATCCGTTTTAAATTTATTTTTCTTCGCATAACCTTCGTGACCTCCCGTCTGCATATTCAGCATATGCCTGAACTCTCGAATGATGCCTGCAAATAGCCTACAATTGCCACCCACTTTAAGAAAGAAACAGTAATATTAAAAGGAAATTCAATTAAAGTTATTGCGGATAATTACAATGCTAGTTGGCATCCATTAAATTATGGTGTTTATGTCTAAATCAGCCGAACTCATACCGTGTTCGCGGCATAGATCGGGGACAGAAACACCATTTTCATTCTGTTTTAAAATCGCCAGGATCTGTATATCGTGATTTTCGCATGATTTAGAAAACTCCTAATTGCCCTAAATTGTAATAAAATTTTCTACTTATAACTGCATTGGTTTTTCGGGGGGATTACAAATAGACTGTCCTCAAACAGCTCAAAGCTGTGTGTCAGCATTGAAAATTCCATTTTCATATTTGAGTGTTCACTATGATCCACAAAGTGGAAGTCATCAAGTGGTCTAATTCTCTAATGTATGAAAAACAATTGACCCGCCGTGAGTGACTGCATTTGGGAAAACGATGGTGATTCAATGAGTTGACTAACTGACCGCAAAGTTGCCTTTGCAGACTATCGGGACTTTCGACTAACAGACTTCAATGAGCGTGGAAGAAGCCTCTTGGCTGTTAAGTATTTATGAGAATGCCTGCTAAATAAATTTATTATTGGGTGCAGAAAAATCCTAGTCAATACATATAGGACACATTAAATGAAGATGTTAAAATTAAATAAGGCTGCCAGTTGGCAGCCTCTTTCTGCAGTTCCTTCATCAGCGATTTCTTTAACTGATGGCGTTTAACTTTATTCGTTTTTTCGTGAACCCCACCCTTTTTCATAATTTCGGCGCAAGCATGTCGATTGCGACTTTTTGATTTACTTTTCATTGTATTTCCAAGCTAGCTGACTAAATCGTCAAGAGTATTTTCGCTTATTACAAAAATTAGTCAACAATATGGATTAATTTACGCGGACAATGAATAGTATTAACGACTATCTGACATCAAGTTATCAAGCACTTTTTGTGCGTGCTTTTTATTGTAAAAATCTGATAATTCTAGCATTTCACACTCATCATTAATCATGTCTGAAAGGGTTGCCGGATAGTAGCGACAATCCTCCGGTCTATCTTCATAGATGTCACAGCTAAACTTGTTTTTATTCGGGACCTCTTTTAACCAGGGACACAGAGTAAGCTGCGCTCCTGTATCCGGGTCCATCCAGATCTTTCCCTGACTAACATAACGAGTAATATCCGGACGATAAGCTTCCCAGTTTTCAATCTCTTCTTTCGTTGCAGATAATCCACCATCGCTATATTTGGTACAGCATTTTCCGCATGAGTTACAGTCTTTCAATCTGAATGCCTATTCTGGTATTGCAAAAGTAACAGTGTAACATTATAACACTGCCTTCATTTAAGCTTGGCGCCCTACTTTAATTTTAGTGCCATAACATTCATGTTCACCCATGACTCAACCCTATGATAAGGAACCAAATATGACGGTAACTGACTCTAGCCGCCTAATCGATCTGTTAACTTCCATTTTTGGGGCTTCTAAAGTTCGTACAGACGTTGATTCTTTGAACTATTACGGTTGTGACGCTACTAAGATTTATACTATTGACCCCTTGGCCATTGTATTCCCTTCCCACACAGAGCAAATTCAGGAACTGGTCAAGGTAGCCATTCAACATAATATCAGCCTGGTGCCATCAGGAGGTAGAACGGGTCTCAGCGGTGGCGCGGTTGCAAGTCGCGGCGAAATCGTAGTCTCCTTTGATTACATGAATAGAATCACCGATTTCAACCCGATTGATCGTACCCTGGTCTGCCAACCAGGTGTTATCACTCAGCAGTTACAGCAGTATGCCGAAGACAACGACCTTTACTATCCTGTCGACTTCGCCTCATCTGGATCCAGCCACATAGGTGGTAATATTGCTACCAACGCCGGTGGCATTAAAGTTATTCGCTATGGTATGACCAGAGACTGGGTTGCTGGTCTAAAAGTTGTTACCGGAACCGGTGAATTACTTGAACTCAACAAAGACCTATTAAAGAATAATACCGGTTATGACTTAAGGCACCTGTTTGCAGCCTCTGAAGGTACACTCGGATTTATCGTTGAAGCTACCATGAAGCTAACCACACCCCCTAAGCAGTTAACCGCTGTTGTACTGGGGATACCAAACATGGAAGTGATCATGCAAGTCCTGCACGCCTTTCAAAACAGTATTCAGTTAACCGCATTTGAGTTCTTTTCTGAAGCGGGCGTTGAAATATTAGTCAAACACGGTGTTAAGCGTCCGTTTGACAGCAAAACCCCTTTTTACGTATTACTGGAGTTTGAAAACCATCAGAGTAATGAAGATAAAGTATTACAAACCTTTGAACACTGCCTTGAAAACAATTGGGTTATCGATGGCGTAATCAGTCAGAGTGAACAACAACACAAAGATTTATGGGCTCTGAGAGAAAACCTGTCGGAAACCTGCTCTGTATTCACTCCCTACAAAAATGATATATCAGTAACTATTTCAAAAGTACCAGCTCTGCTTAGTGAAGTAGAACACCTGGTTTCCAATGAATATCCTAACTTCACCATTGTCTGGTGGGGTCATATTGGTGATGGCAACTTGCATGTCAATATTCTAAAGCCCGAGTCACTATCCAAAGACGATTTTCTTATGGCTTGCCATGAAGTCACGCCAAAGGTATTTGAGATTGTGGCATCGCATAAGGGTTCTATTTCAGCTGAGCATGGTGTTGGTATGGTCAAAAAGGATTATCTTGACTATTCTCGTAGCCCGGCTGAAATTGACATTATGAAAGGAATTAAAGCTGTATTTGATCCCCATGGGATTATGAACCCCGGTAAATTATTAGAGTAACATCTGCTAATTTACCGGTATCCCGAATCAGGCAATCTCTTGCACGACACCGTCCTCTGTTGCTTCCTGTAACAGCCCGGCATAGATGCCATTGAGAGAAAGTAGTGTTTGATGGTTGCCCTGCTCAATAACCTGTCCGTTCTCAAGAACCAAAATCTGATCAGAGCCTTTGATCGTGCTTAGACGGTGTGCAATAGCAATGACCGTACGTTCTTTGAATAGTCGACTAATCGCTTTTTGAATCAGGTTTTCAGTAATCGAATCCACTGAACTTGTCGCTTCATCCAACATCATGACTTGTCCGCCCTGAGCAACAGCCCGGGCAAACGAAATTAGTTGAGTCTGACCTGCTGATAAGTTTCCACCACTATTAGCCAGTTTAAACTGATAGTTATCCGGTAAATCCTTAATGAACTCATGTGCATAAACATACCTGGCGGCATCTTCTATATCGCGTTGGATTATTTGAGACTTGCCCAAAGATATATTGAACTCAATACTTTCTTCAAAAAGAAACACGTCTTGTTGCATAAGCGAAAACAGATGCATCATCGATGCCTTTGGAATTAACGACAACTCGATACCGTTCAATAGAATACTGCCTTCATAGTCCATATAGACCTTATTCATAATACGAATAATCGTCGACTTTCCTGAGCCGGTAGAGCCTACAAGCGCCAACTGTTCGCCTCTGTTTAATTTAAAAGATACATCATTCAAAACATAAGGAGTTGACGGACTATAACGAAACTTCACATGAATAAATTCCAGTGACTCAAAACGGGTTAATTGCTCTGAAATCACCAAGTCTGATAACAGGTCCCGGTTTGCTTCTTCCAACGGCTCAACAAACAATTCTTCAATATGTTCAAAGGCGGCAAATGAACGCTGTATAGAAGCGATTTGCGATGAAAAATCTCTAAGTGGTACAAAAATCTTCTCCAGAGTATTAATAAAAGCAATTAAGACCCCCAGAGTCACCACACCACTTAGTACCTCTCCCGCACCATACCAAATCATCAATCCAATGGTGATAGAGGTTATACCCGTAATAATTGAAAACAATGCCGCATCATACTTATTAGTCTTAAGCTGAGCCTTCATGAAATCCATAGTGAAGGACTTGTATCGTCTCTCTACTTCATCTTCAGCACCATATAGCTGAACCGTCTTAACCCCATGCAGACATTCCTGCAAATACCCGGTTCCCTTTGCAAGTGAAGTCCGGGTGATGAGATACATGGCCCTTAATTTGTTTCTAACATATCGGGTTAACCACAAAACCGGCGGGAACACGACTAAGATAACCATAGTAAGTTGCCAGTTTATCGTTAGCATCAGAATCAAAATTGCGACGGTATTAATGGAATCCTTAACCAGGCTTAACGCACCCAGAACAAACGACTCACCTATAGCCTCAAGATCACTGGTTAAACGAGCCAGGGTCACACCATTAGGTGTTTTATCGAAGTAAGATCTGGGTAAATTGACAATACGATCAAATAATTCGGCCCGAATATCAAAAATTGCATATTGACCCGTTTTTCTCAGATAGTAGGAATAAATTGAATCAGCCAGATAGTTCACCACCAATACCAACAGCATGTAGCTAATAAGGTTCACAAGTCCGTCGTAAATACCGACCGTTAGATGCTCATCAATGACCTTTATAATCAACCAGGGGAACAATAAATTTGCAACGACTGACACTGGTAACATCGCCAAGCCAATAACGGCTGACTTTTTATATTTTGAAGCAAATTGGAAAAAGTGTTTTAGGTATTGAATATCAAGAGATTTAATCATGCTGCAGTCCCCGACTCATGTTGCTGTAACTCCCATGTTTCTCGATAATATGGAGAATCAACCAACAACTCCTTATGAGTGCCTTTGGCAATTATCTCGCCTTGTTCCATCACCAATATTTCATCCATGCTTTCCAATGCGCTGACTCTGTGTGACACAACGAGCAGGCTTTGATCTTTCACTCTGGCTAACAAGCCAGCTAATATCTTTCTTTCTGTTTCATAATCTACGGCTGAAAGAACATTGTCCATAATGATTAAATCACAGGGCGTTAATAGTGCGCGCGCAATACTCAGACGTTGCTTTTGTCCGCCGGACAACATAATGCCCTTTTCGCCCACTATGGTTTGCTGACCCTCAGAAAAACGCGCGATATCATCGAACAATTGACTTAGCTGCAAAACGTCATTCACATCATCATGCTTATCTGATTCAGCACCGGAACCGAACTTCACATTCTCAACAATGGTGTCTGAAAATAAATAGGGTTCCTGGGTAATGGTTCGAACAAACTTACGCCAATTTTGGCGTGACATATGTTTAACATCGATATCACCCCAAAATATATGACCTTCCTGAACATCCAGGTGATGGTTTAAACAATTAACCAGGGTACTCTTTCCTGAACCGATGCTACCCAGTACACCAACCTTTTTACCCGCAGGAATAGAAAAACTGACATTTTTTAAAACATAATTCTGTGAAGATGAATCATCTGAATAGGCGTAACTTAGGTTCTTAACGGTTAACGTGGCACCCTTTAATGATTCTAATTGCCCCGCAGATAACGGGTATCTATCTGATCCGGGAATATCGGCATTTAAAATGGTTTGTACACTATCAATGCTGACCATACCCATTTGAAAAACAGTTGCTATTCTGCCTAAATGCATCAGAGGAAGTGCCAACAATACCGAGTATGACAAAAATGCAGTAATCTCACCGACCGTTAACTCCTGTTGAAGCAGAAAATAGCCACCTAACCCAAGAATCAGCACCTTCATTACATGGTTTGCATAATCCAAAATAGGCATCACAAAGGTTTGAATGCGTGCAATCTTCATCGTGACGTCCAGTAGAAGAGCATTCACCTTCTCAATTTCCTGTGCCACCCAATCACCCATCTGCTGATTCTTAATCAGGTCTATGCCAGATAAGTAATTCATTAGTTGTTCAGACAAATCCTGAAGCCGCTCCTGCCGTAAAGCATGCAATGCGCGCAGTTTTCTAAAACCAAAAGTAAATAGAACGAAGGCCACAACTATGGGAATCAACGAGTATAGGGTTAATTTAGGAGAAATTTTCCACATCCATAGCGGGGTTAGTGACAGCGCGAATATGATATTGACCAATTGAAGAAAACCAATACCATAAAACAAACGAATACCGTTCAAGTCATTATTAATGATAGAAATTAATTTTCCTGAGGCAAACTTTTTATGAAAAGACGATGGTAAACGATTCAATTTGTAAAATAAGTCATTTTTTAATTCGGCTTCAGTAATTCGACCCGGGTTTAATGCATACATACGTGACAGAATTCGAATAAATACCATGACAATTGAAAAGACGACAACATACATCACATGGGATTCTAATTGACCCTGCGCTTCTAACGAAGACTGATTGAGAAGATCAATTGCCATCTGAATATATCTGGGGATCTCAACCTGCAACCAATTCACAACAAAAATACACAGTGTTGCGAAAAGATAGGAATATCGATTTAGTAAAAAATAATGAAGGATAAACTGAATTTTAGTCATTAGTACCTGGGGTCTCTTGTTTACTTAATTGATATTGCTGGATACAGGCTTCAACAATTAATTGTTTCGTATCACCTTTTTCTGAAAGCTGCTCCAAAAGCCAGTTAGGCAGCCTAATAGGGGCAGTTTTTATACCTGGCTTACGGCCACAACCATCCCGCCGCCCCCCTCTTATGCAGCAGGAGTCTTTTTCATCGGATACTGTCATTGTTTGAGTTTCGCAAGAATAATTTTTGACTTGATAAGTGTACACTTATCAAATCAATTTACCAACACTTCGAATATGTCACCGGCAAAACAGATAGGAATCTATTGATTATCATCCTGCTGAATAGGACTCAAGCGTTGCTGTATACTGCCGGATTTTGGGGCACTAAATACGATCTCTTTGACGAGACCTAGGCTAAGCGGTTGATTTAAATTCCAGGGATGCAAGGCAACAAAACGAGCCATTATGCAGTAACCCAGGATGATTTGTGCCCAGGTTGCAATCGTCATAGAGACGAACATAAATTGAAAGTTTGCCAGGTAGGCAAAGGTTAAAAACAGCAAATACCAGAAGCGTACCTGTACGGAAAATGCAAATACATGTCCTTGTTTGATTGCAAGATGTACGCCCTGCCAAATGGTTAAAGCCATAGCAAAAAGAAAACCAACCGATGAATAAATTAAGCCAACCATTATTGCAATAACCGTCGCTAACCAGTACCACCAAACCAATGATTTTATGTCTATTCCCTGAAACATAATTGATCCTCACTCAAGATTTATAAGATAACGCTAATGTAATGCATATTGTGTCATAGTTACACCCTTGTTGAGTGCGGGTCCAAAGTAAGTGTGACGATACTCTATAAAACAGAGACATATTCCGAAATACAAAAAGAAGATGACAACGACCAGTCAAAAGAATGAACTGGCTTCATTAAACAGGCATGAAACACCCCTCTTTAGTTAATATTGACCACTGTAATTAATCCGCTTCTTCTCGCCTCAAAGATCGCAATTTTCTTTAAAATCAAATAGGCAGCAAACAATGCAATAGTTGAAGCTAAAAGCCAGGTCATTGAGAAAACAGGATGTGATCCGAATGTACCTACTTGATACACTGATGTTGAAACCGTATAGGCCAAAATAGTGCTCCAACCCACGACGACTCCAGCCCAATAGGCTCCAGACTCCCTTACTACTGCACCAATAACCGCGACACAGGGTGTATAAAGCAATATAAACAGTAAGTAACAAAATGCAGCGAATTTGGTAGAAAATAACTCAGCCATAACCATGAAAGTTTCTTCTCGAACCCCCTGCTGTTGTGCAGACTCCTGGTCACTGGAAGACTCGGTTAAACCAATACCTAGGGGATCAGATAGATTTGAAAATAATGCTTCAAAATTGACAGAAATACTGTTTACCGCAATCACCGTCGATTGCCATTGACCTGGTGTATTCACTGGTTCATCAACAACACCGGCAATATCTGAATACAGGGAATCAAGTGTGCCTACTACAGCTTCCTTGGCAAAAATCCCGGTAATGACACCTACGGTTGCTGGCCAATTATCCGGGCTTACTCCCATGGGTGATAGCACCGGTGTAAAAGATCTCCCCAATTCACTTAACACAGAGTTTTCTTTATTTTCATTACCGAAACTACCATCAGTACCCCATGAACTAATAAACGACAACGCCGTAACAACAAGAACAATCGTTTTTCCCGCATCGAGTAGAAAACTTTTTAATCGTTGCCAGGTAGTAATCGAAATATTTCTAAGCGTTGGCAGATGATAGGCAGGTAAATCCATCATGGAATATGATAATCGGTCAGCTGAAAGTGCTTTCCTAAACACCCAACCGGTTATAACGGCCATCAACACTCCGATCAGATACAGTAAGAATACGATATTCTGACCATCTGATTTAAACAAAACGGCAGCAAATAGTGCATAAACCGTCAAACGAGCACCACAAGACATAAAAGGAGTCATTGCAATGGTTATCATCCGGTCATATGGATTATTCAAAGACCGCGTTGCCATCACTGCCGGAACATTACAACCAAAACCTACAATCAGAGGCACGAAAGAGCGACCAGGTAAGCCAATCGTCCGCATCAATCTATCTACAACAAAGGCAGCTCTGGGAAGATATCCACTACCTTCAAGGATGGATAAACCTATGTATAAAAATGCAATAACCGGAATAAAGGTTCCAACCAATTGAATTCCGCCACCGACACCATCGCTTAACAGTACAATGATCCATTCTGGCGCATAGAAAGCAGACAACAACGCCCTGGAACCCACGACTAACCAGCTATTTAACAAAATATCGAAAAAATCAATAAAAACAGCCCCACCATTAATAGCAAAGGTAAACAGGCAATAGATCATAAATAAAAATATAGGAACACCAAGCCACTGATTAAGAATAATTTTATCCAGCTTTTCAGTGACCGATACCTTACTGTCATCGACATCAACTGAATTAGCAACCCAACCACGAATTACATCTAATCGGCTCAACAATCGATCTGAATAATCCAATGGAAGAGTGTCCATTGCCCCCTGTTTTATACTAGCCAGTGACAGAGCTTTTTTAACCGCTACTGTTGATTTTTTCATGGACGCAATGCTACCGACTACAGGAACGCCTACCAGCTGTTCAAGAGCATCCAAATTCACGGTTATCTGTTGAGCCTTTGCAACATCAAGCATGTTAACAACAATCAGCATGGGTATATTCATATCCAATAGCTGATGTGTTAAGAGAAGTTGCCTATTGAGTGTCGATGCATCAACGATATTTACAATAAGATCAGGCTTGTCATTATGCAGATAAGACTTGGCTATTGTCTCATCTAATCCTAACTGATCTTGTTCAAGAGAATAGATACCTGGTAAATCAACGATTTCATATTGTTGACCATCAAACCAACAATCGCCTGATTTACGGTCAATAGTGACACCAGGCCAGTTTCCAACCGTTTGACTATGGCCAGTCAAACTATTAAATAACGTGGTTTTGCCGCAGTTAGGATTCCCTATTAAAGCAACAGTTTTTGCCATCAGACAAGCTCCTCGATATTGATCAAGGCTGCTTCAGCTTTACGTATGCTTAATAGAGATTGGCCTACTTTAATCTGAATCGGGCACCCAAAGAAAGCGACATTCATAACCTGAACCCTGACCTCTGGCACCACTCCTAATGTAATAAATTGAGTGATTATTGCTTTGTACTCAGACGAATAGCCATCTATTCTGGCTATCTTGCCAATTTGGAGTTTATCCAGTGTCATAAGCCCTCTTCCTGAATCATCAATTGTAATCATGGTTGGTATGTGAAACCTACACGGTTAATTTACTGCTAAACCTGCATTTAACCTCTAATAATTTTGAGCTTAAATGACAATCATTCTCATTAATTGGCATTCTAGGTGATAATCATTCTCATTAAAAGACAGATTAATGAATATCAATTAATTATGAGTCCTATTGATTGGAAAGCTGACGTGGGTCAATTGAGTTTATGACACTGGATAACCAAGTCCTTATGCCCCCCAGACTAAAACCTACACCTAAGAGCTCATGTTAGCGGGCGACTCTTCTTGTCTGGCTACCAACGTCAGTTCCTACAATTATTTAAAACCGAGGCTCCACCTTCTTCACACTCTTAAAAAGTACACGTAAGAGTCCGCTTTAGCGGGCGACTCTTATAGCCTGGCTACCAACGTTAGTTCCTACAGTTGGTTAAAACTGAATTCAGGCATAGGCCAGAATGACGGTGAGGTGCGAAGGGATTTACTGGTATGTGGCACCGAATTAAATACACTCAATTTGTCATACTCGCGAACATGGGTATCTATTTTTATTGCCCCTCACATCGTCTTATTTGCGAACACGGGCATCCACTTTGACATTGAGTTTTCGGGCTTGTTAGGCCTGACTGATTTCATTGATATTAGTAGTAATTCTGTCATGTAAGGAATGCAGGAATGTAGGAATGTAACTTTAAACACTAAAATGGATACCGGATCAAGCCCGGCATGGCCGTCTGGGGTAAACGCTCTTTAATTCTAGGGTTGATTACGATATTGCCCAGGTGTCACACCATGCCACTTCTTAAATGCAACACGGAAATTGGATCCTTCAGAAAAGCCAATACGAGAAGCTATTTCATCAACCGTCAATTCTGTCTGTTTTAAGTATTGTTTGGCCATAGCCAATCGGGTTTCATCCAATATTTGTTGGAAGCTGGTACCTTCATCCTTTAACTGTCTTCGTAAGTGTCTGGAAGACATATTAAGACGACTCGAAACCTCTTCAATATCTGGAAGCTGACCGGTAGATTCCAACAAAAACCCGCTAATTTTTTGCCCTATATTGTTAGGGTTTTCCAGAGTTTTTAGCATGTCATCGCATGATTGGATACACATTTTAACCGTCACAGGATTAGCATGAGGAACGGGCTCGTTTAAAACGTCAGCATCAAAGAACCATTGAATACTATCGGCATTATATTCGATTGGACAACCAAATATCGATTCGTACAGATGTGCATGATCTGGTTCGGGGAATGGCATCCGTATAAGCGTATTTGGAAAGGGCTTTCCTAAAGCTTCTGAACACAGGGCATTGATAGATGCAAACCAATATTCAGTACAAAATGGCAATAATGGACCAAGATCCAGAAGGTCATAGGCCTCAAATAGGCCCTTTCCGTCAATCAGGCTAAACTTCTTTCTAAGAACCGGGCCAGCCAAACGTATATATTTAAAGCCTAACTCAATAGCTTCTAACATGGTTTCGCTGCTAATCACAGCATAGCCATAAAACCCAAAGTCACTAAATTGAGCTTTACTGCCCGCTAGAAGTCCCATTTCAGGCTGGTTAGTGATTCGAATAATATTATCGAAAATGGTTAATTTTTGGCGAAATGATACCCGTGTATCCACATCTTCTATCATTTTTAAACTAAGATCAGATTGATTAAAAAATGTAGCTTCTGATACACCTTGCCGACTTAACAGGCGATAAAATAAATCCAGATCAAGTGTTGTATGCACCCTGGCATCGGGGTCTTTTTCGTATTCAGCGACAATACTCATATAAAGCTCATTATTTTTTGATAATCACAATACATTAAATTGTCCGAAATTCATACAAAGTCGTCCCAATCTAAACTATCGAACTTGCCATTTTTATACTTTACTTAACACCATCTAAACCCATACATAATTCATGGTAAATAATAATGACAATAAGAAGAATGCATACCTGTTCTGAGCATAGTTACGATCCACTGGACGTTCAGCTTAAGCGCTTAAAAGAAGGCTTTGCCAGTGACCCCAAACCATCGGCAGCCGCCAGGAAAGAAAAGCTTAAATTACTGAAAAAACAAATTCAGCGTTACCAGAACATAATTCCTGTGGCTATTGCAGAGGATTTCGGATGGAGAGCACCTGCAGAATCGAAGTTAATTGATGCATTGGGGCCGGTTCTGGAAATCAACCACGCGCTGCATTCTGTTAAAAAATGGATGAAACCCCAGAGACGGTCTACCGAATTATTATTTATCTCCAACAGCCTGAAGGTAACCTACCAACCCAAGGGTGTGGTTGGCATTATCTGCCCATGGAACTTCCCGCTATTTTTATCATTAGGGCCGCTCATTGCTTCATTTACTGCCGGTAACCGGGCGATGATAAAAATGCCTCCTAACTGCCCCCGAACTACCCAGTTACTGACACAATTGTTAGGTGAAGTATTCTCCAATGATACCGTTTGTGTCATACCGGGTGATCACCCTGAAGCCATGGAGATCAGCCATCTGCATTTTGACCATATCGTATTTACCGGATCGCCATCTAGCGGTAAAACGATCATGTCTAATGCTGCACAAAATTTGACGCCTGTTACGCTTGAGTTGGGCGGCAAATCACCGGCTATTGTTACCCGGTCCTATCCGTTGAAAGACGCAGCTAAACGTATAGCTCACGGAAAATCATTTAATAGTGGTCAGGTATGCCTGGCGCCCGATTATGCCTTTGTTCCCGAAGATCAAGTTGATCAGTTTGTTGAATATACCCATGCTGAATTTCTAAAGATGAACCCTGAAACCTCGGGTAACGAACACTACACGGCACTTGTCGATGCTGCTCAGGATAAAAGATTCCTTGAACTGGTTGCCGATGCTGAATCCAAGGGAGCCAAAATTACGCTGTGTGGAGAGAATGGTGTTGGCAGAAAGTATCCACTGCATCTGGTTACCAATGTAGATAATTCGATGCGTATTGCTCAGGAAGAAATCTTTGGTCCCCTGCTTCCGATAATTCCGTACAAAGATATCAAGGATGCGGTGCATAAAATTGCAAGTGGCAATCGGCCATTAGCCTGCTATATCTTTGGTCATGACAAAGCGGAACGAGATTATATTCTCGATCAAACGCATTCTGGTGGTGTTGTTGTCAACGATTGGGGCTGGCACGCTATGAATAATGATGGCCCCTTTGGTGGCGTTGGCAATTCAGGTACAGGTTCATATCATGGCATTGAAGGATTCAGAGAGTTATCTCATGCGAAACCGGTATTCAAACGTCACAGGTTTTATCCTATCGGCCTCTTCTACCCACCTTATGGAACCTTTATACAACAACTTTCCTTGAAATTATTCCTGGGAAATCCGGATGAGTCGGTGTCATTAGATCCAGTTATTAATACGGTGACGAAAAAAGCAAAAAATGAGAATGAGGATATGTTAAATCTGGCTTCTAACCTTGTTCATAGTGCTAAGTCGAATCCAGATAAGGTGGCGATTCATTTCGCTGAAAAATCATTCACCTATGCTGAATTAGATCTACTATCAAATAAGGTTGCTAATGGTTTGAAGGCTATGGGCATTGAACCTGGTGACAAAGTAGCTTTAGGCTGCCTGAACTTGCCTTACTTCCCAATGGTTTATTATGGAATATTAAAAGCTGGCGCCGTAGTTGTACCTTTAAATGTGCTTTTAAAGCCCGACGAAATCGCCTATCACCTTGAAGATTCAGAGGCTAAAGCCTATTTCTGTTTTGAAGGCACAGATGAATTACCAATGGGTGAAATGGGTTGGGAAGCATTCAATCAGACAGATTTCTGCACCAACTTCGTCATGATCACTGCAGAGCCGGCAGCACCTTCCAAAATCGGTGGCGCAAGAACATTAGGCCTTATTCTGGGTTCTCAGTCTGACGATGCAGGGATGGTTGACACCGCAACAAATGATACCGCTGTTATCCTGTATACATCTGGTACGACTGGCAAGCCAAAGGGTGCGGAATTAACGCACTCAAATATGTCGATGAACGCTATGGCATCTCAAATTCTTTTATCTCAGACCTCTGACGATGTACAGCTTATCACTTTGCCGTTGTTCCACAGTTTTGGGCAATCAGTACAAATGAATGCTGCGATACTTACCGGTGCAACCATGGTATTGATTCCAAGGTTTGAAGCAGAGCCCATTTTCTCTCAAATGGAGAAACACAGAATTACTATTTTTGCCGGTGTGCCTACCATGTTTATAGGTTTATTAAATGCTCCTGAAGCGGACAAACATGACCTGGAATTGATTGCCAGCAACTTGCGTTTAGCTGTATCAGGTGGTTCATCATTGCCCGTCGAAGTTATCAAACAATTTGAAGCGAAATTTAAGGTTGCTATATTAGAAGGCTACGGCCTATCGGAAACCTCTCCGGTAGCGACATTTAATCACTTTAACCGCGAGCGTATTCCTGGAAGTATTGGCCAACCAATTGAGGGTGTTAGCCTGAAAATTGTTGACGAAGCCGGTAAAGAGCTTGGTTCAGAACAACCTGGTGAGATAGCGATAAAGGGTCACAATGTCATGAAAGGTTATTTGGGTCGTCCTGAGGAGACTAAAAAATCAATTGTAAATGGCTGGTTTCATACCGGTGATATTGGTAAACGTGATGCCGCAGGAAATTATTATATTGTCGATCGTTTAAAAGAAATGATCATTCGTGGTGGATTCAATGTCTACCCCCGCGAAATCGAAGAGGTGTTAATGACACATCCTTCTGTTGTCATGGTAGCTGTATTAGGTGTACCACACGCTACACACGGTGAAGAAATAAAAGCCTATGTTGTCACTAAAGACGGTTATAAAAACGAAGATGAATTGAAAGCATGGGCAAAAGAACGTCTGGCTGATTATAAATACCCTCGTTCATTTGAATTCCGTGACCAGTTGCCAATGACTGCAACAGGCAAACTATTAAAACGTCAGTTAAAAGCAGAACAAAAATAATAAAGGTGGAAAATAACATGAGTTCAACTGAATTTGACTATATCGTAATTGGGGGCGGGTCTGCAGGCTGCGTTATGGCTAGCCGATTGTCGGAAGACCCGGCAAATAATGTATGTTTACTAGAAGCCGGAAAACCTGACAAGAGCGTCTTTATTCATGCTCCGGCTGGTGTTGCAGCAATGTTGCCCACGAAATTCAACAACTACGCATTTGAAACGGTTCCACAAACTGGTTTAAATAATCGTAAAGGCTACCAGCCTCGCGGAAAAGCCATGGGAGGTTCAAGTTCAATCAATGCAATGATGTATGCTCGTGGTCACAAATATGACTACGACCTGTGGGATTCGTTAGGAAATAAAGGCTGGAGCTATAAGGATGTACTTCCCTATTTCATTAAATCAGAACACAACGAAGTCATAGACAACGAATACCATGGTCAAAATGGTCCTTTGAATATTGCTCAATTGGTGTCACCTAGTGGTATGAACCAGGTATTTATTGATGCCGCTGTAGAACAGGGCCACCCCTATAACCCGGATGTTAATGGTGCTGAACAGCATGGCGTAATGGAAACACAGGTAAACCAAAAGAATGGTGAACGTTTCAGCGTCGCCAAGGCCTATATTACGCCCAACATGGATCGCCCGAATTTAACCGTTATTACCAGTGCCACGACTTCCAGAATACTGATAGAAGGAAAAAAAGCGGTAGGTGTTGAATACTTAAAAGGCAATGAACGTTTGTCTATTAAAGCGAATAAAGAAGTTATTTTGAGCGCAGGTGCTTTCGGATCACCTCAAATCTTAAAGCTTTCAGGAATCGGACCAGCAGAAGAACTGAAATCTCACGGCATTGAAGTACGTCATGAATTACCTGGTGTGGGTGAAAATCTACAGGATCACATCGATCTGATTCATACTTATCGCACCAAAAGCAAACACGATACCTTTGGTGTTTCAGCCAAGGGTGGGGTTGTTATAGCAAAAGCGATTCCTGAATGGAAAAACAAACGCTCCGGAAAAATTACCAGTAACTTTGCTGAAGGTATTGGCTTCGTTAAATCTGACCCGTCACTGGATGTGCCTGATTTAGAATTAGTGTTCGTAGTGGGCATCGTTGATGACCATAATCGTAAAATGCATCTGGGGCATGGCTATTCGAGTCACGTTACCCTGCTTCGTCCCAAGAGCCGTGGCTGGGTTAAACTAAACAGTACGGATCCAAGAGACCCACCTGCGATTAACCCGGCATTTTTAGAAGATGGCGATGATCTGAAACAAATGGTTAAGGCCTGGAAACTCCAAAAATCGGTGCTTGAATCAGCAGCTTTTGATGACTATCGGGGCAAGGAATTATATCCGGTAGATGCCAATGACGAAGAGGCCATTATTCAGGACATCAAAAACCGGGCAGATACTCAGTATCACCCTGTTGGCACTTGTAAAATGGGCCCGGATTCTGATCCTATGGCGGTCGTTGACGTTGAATTAAAAGTGAAGGGAATCGAAGGATTGCGGGTCATCGACGCGTCAATCATGCCAACACTGATTGGTGGCAACACCAATGCACCCACCGTGATGATTGCTGAGAAAATAGCGGCATCCATGATGAGCTAATGGTTTCAGATCATGATCAAAAAAGGGAAACGACGTTACCCGTTTCCCTTTTTTATTTGCGCATTCAGCGAAAGATTTTTATGCCCTCTTAAGTGCTTAAGAAAGATCCCAACATACTAATAGCCTGTATTAATCATGAGAAAACATGATATGTCTTGGCACGGTATAGTCCTCTAATGCATATACCGACAGATCCTTACCATACCCGGACATTTTCATACCACCATGAGGCATTTCTGTCGTTAGCATGAAGTGAGTATTGATCCATGTTGCGCCGTATTGCAGTTTTCTAGCAACCTTGTGTGCCTTACCCAAATCCTTTGTCCACACCGATGACGCCAGGCCATAATCAGAATCATTCGCCCACCCAATAACTTCTTCAGTATCATGGAACTTGGTGACAGAAACTACGGGGCCAAATACTTCTTTACGTACAATTTCATCGTCATGTTGCGCACCTACGATGACCGTTGGCTCATAAAAGTAGCCTGGTCCGGGAATAAATTTACCACCCGTAGAAACTTCCATATGTCCGGTAGAGAGAGCACGATCAACAAAGCTGGCAACACGATTTCGTTGTCTGTCAGATATCAAGGGGCCCATATCAATATCAGGTTCATCTTGCGAACCTGTTTTAATACCTTTTACTGCTTCCGTTAATTCAGCAACAAACTGGTCATGAATATTAGCATGGACATATATGCGACACGCGGCAGTACAGTCTTGCCCGGCATTGTAAAAACCAAAGTCCTTTACGCCCTCAACGGCTGCACTGATATCAGCATCATCGAAAACAATGACCGGCGCTTTTCCACCGAGTTCCAGATGGGTTCGCTTCATAGTCTTGGCAGCAGTCTGTAAAATTTTCTGACCCGTTGTAATATCGCCTGTTAGGCTAACCATCTTAACTGCAGGATGATCTACAAGCGGTTGACCCACGCTTTCACCACGTCCACAAACAACATTTACCACACCTTTAGGGAAGACATCAGCAAAAATTTGAGCCAGTTTCAGAGCCGTTAATGGTGTTTGCTCCGAAGGTTTAATGACGACTGTATTCCCGGCCACTAAAGCCGGTGCTAATTTCCACGCAGCCATCATTAAGGGATAATTCCAGGGCGCAATTGAAGCAACCACGCCGACTGGATCACGCCGTACCATGCTGGTGAATCCTGCAAGATATTCACCAGCTATCGGACCACTCATATTTCTAATGGCACCGGCATAAAACCGAAAACAATCAACGACACCTGGTATTTCGTCTTCTAGTACCCGGATATATGGTTTACCACAATTATCCGATTCAAGTCTGGCAAAACTCTCGGCATCCTGTTCAATGGCGTCAGCAACTTTTAATAACATCAAACTCCGCTCCTGGGGTGTTGTATCTCTCCAGGAATCAAAAGCTTTGTTCGCTGCATTGACAGCGGTATTTACCTGTTCAAATGATGCTTCATTTATTTTAACCAACACTTCACCAGTACCGGCATTAATAACATCTTCAGTTTGTCCTTCGCCCTCTACAAATTGACCATCTATAAATAATTTTGTTTGAATCGACATGGGTTTAACCTCTATTTTTTTTATTTGCTACTACCGTCCGCAGAGTCAGTATCTCTGGTCAGGTAATAGGCGCCCAAAATGGGTAACGTTGTAATTAATACGATTACCATAGCAACAACATTGGTTACTGGACGATCTCTGGGCCGCATAAGTTCCTGATACATCCAAATCGGTAATGTGGTTTGTTGGCCTGCTGTAAATGTCGTGACGATCACTTCGTCAAAGCTCAATGCAAACGCTAACATCCCTCCTGCTAATAAAGCTGTCGCAAGATTGGGTAACACGATATAGCGAAACGTTTGAAAACTCGTTGCACCTAAATCCAGAGACGCCTCAATTAGGTTGACGCTGGTACGACGTAATCGTGCCACTGCATTGTTGTATACCACCACGACACAAAATGTGGCATGACCGACAACAATCGTCCAAAAGCTAAAGGGAATTTCGAAGGTACCAAATGTAGAGCGAAGCGCTAAGCCAGAAATAATACCAGGTAAGGCAATGGGCAATACGAGCAACATTGAAAAAGTATCACGACCAAAAAATTTCGTTCGGGACAAGGCCATAGCAGCCAGTGTACCTAAGATCAAAGCCATAATAGTGGATAAGGTTGCCACTTCAACCGACAGTTTCATGGCTCGCCACACATCTGGACGATCCCATGTTTTCTCGAACCATTTTAACGTTAACCCGGGGGGCGGAAACTGGTAACTCTTTTGATCTGTCGTAAAGGCGTATAAAAAGATAAAGGCTATTGGAATATGTAAAAACAACATACCGCTAATAGCTGCTGTTTTTAGGCCCCATGGCGCTTTTTTAGAATCAGAGTGCATCAAAGGCTCCTAATCGTTTCGCTAACGCTAAATACACAGCGATAATTAATATAGGTACTAGAGAGAATGCTGCTGCAAAAGGAATATTTCCTGCCATACCTTGTTGCATGTAAACGACCTGACCAATATACATCGTCGAATTACCGATAATTCCCGGGATAATGTAGTCTCCCAGAGTTAACGAAAAGGTAAAAATAGAGCCTGCAGCTATACCTGGAATGGCTAGAGGAAAGATTATTTTCCGAAATGTTTGTTTGGGTTTAGCACCTAAATCAGATGAAGCTTCAAGCAATGATTTAGGAATACGTTCAATCGCAGCCTGAATCGGCAATATCATAAAGGGTAACCAAATATAGACCAAAACTATGAAGGTCCCCATTCTGGAAAACGATAGCGACGAACCGCCCACCAAGGGTAAAGATAAAATGGCTTCTAATACAAACTCAATGCCCAAAGAATGAAAGATCCAACCAATCACACCTTCTTTGGCAAGAATTAATTTCCATGCGTAAACCCGTACTAAATAGCTTGACCAAAGAGGTAGCATGACACCTAAATAAAATAGTGCCCGAGTCTTTCCACTGGTATATTTTGCCATATAATAGGCGATTGGAAATGCAATTAAAGCGCAGGCAATGGTCACCAGTGTTGCCATAATCGTGGTACGAAAAATAACATCTAGATTTGACAGTCGAAACAAATCAATAAAATTACGAAAGGTTAACTCTTTAACAATCTGACCACTAAATTCATCTAGCCCAAAAACCGAATAGGCCAGTAAATTAAATAACGATCCCAGATATACAATCCCCATCCACAATAATGGCGGAATTAATAACATGAGTAATACCGTTCTTGGCCTAATGAAAAGCCAAATAGATAACCGTCGCCAAATAGATGATTTACCCAGACTATTCACCGTACTCATTAGGCTACCCCGGAAATATTATGCACGGCCGTTTCAGACCAATTCAACTGAACCTGGTCACCAATTGCATACCTTGGATGGAGGTCACTAGCGCCATGATTTGGCTGATGAACGATGATATTGATGTCTCCATCACAACTAACCTGATATCGAATATAGGCACCCAAAAATTCACGCTCGGTAATTTTCCCTTGAATCAGTTTCGGCTTATTCTGGTCTTGATGAATATGGATACGTTCAGGACGTAGCATTGCTGACACGGACTTACCGATCAGTCGATTAGATTGGTCTCCGCTAAACAGGTTAACATTGCCAATAAAGTGGGCTACAAATTTAGTGGATGGCGTTTCGTACACTTCATCTGGTGTGCCAATTTGTTCAACCCGACCCTGATTAAAAATACAAATACGGTCGCTCATAGATAAAGCTTCTTGCTGGTCATGGGTTACAAATACAAATGTAATGCCAACTTGCCGTTGCAGTTTTTTCAATTCAACCTGCATTTGTTCTCTAAGTTTTAAATCTAAAGCACCCAGGGGTTCATCTAACAGAAGTATCTTGGGTTTATTAATTAATGCACGCGCAATTGCTATACGCTGTCGTTGACCGCCCGACAACATGGCAGGTTTACGGTCACCTACATCCGGAAGCTGCACCAAATCCAACATTTCGTCTGCTTGTTTCAGATAACTACTTCTGGAAACTCCTGATACTTTCAAACCATAGGCGATATTATCCCGAACATTCATATGAGGAAATAAAGCGTAATCCTGAAACACCGTATTCACATTACGTTCAAAAGGTGGTTTGCCAATACAGGATTCTCCCTGAATAAGAATATCACCACTACTGGGAAACTCGAATCCGGCAATCATTCTTAAACTGGTTGTTTTACCTGAACCAGATGGGCCTAACAGCGTAAAAAACTCGCCTTCAGGTATTTCGAAACTAACTTGATCGATTGCCACTACTTCATCATAGAGACGACTGACATTCTTAAATGAGACAGCTGACATAATGTACCTATATTTATTATTGTTCGAAATTAGGAGCCCCTTAAGACAAGGGGCTCCTGACGCGGAGCTATTATCTGCCGCCTAAGACTGCAATATAATCTGACACCCAACGATAATATGGAACACAGCTTGATTGTGTGTCACAACGACTAACAGGAGTACGCCAGAAGTGAATTCTGTCAAATGATTGGAAACCATTTGCATCACAACCTTTATCACCCAGCAATGCATTTCCTGTACACGCAGCCGGCACTGAAGGTACTGATCCAAACCAGGCCGCCAGATCGCCCTGCAATTTCGGATTAACTGAATGCTCTAACCATTTATATGCACAATTGGTATTTTTGGCATCAGCATGAAGCATGGTAGAATCAGCCCAACCGGTGGCACCTTCTTTAGGAACTACTGTTGCAATTGGCTCACCTTCACCAGCCAGTACATTTGCCTGAAAACCCCATGAACTAGAGGCTACTACGCCTTCATTCTTAAAATCATCAATTTGCACAAACGCGTCATGCCAATAGCGTCCAACAAGCTGACGCTGTATTCTCAGAAGATCTAACGCTGCTGAATATTGTTCTTCATTCAGCTCATAAGGGTCTTTTATCCCCAGCTCAGGTCTAGTGTCCATTAGATATAACGCAGCATCTGCGATGTAAATTGGTCCATCAAATGCCTGCACGCGACCTGAATTTGACTTACCATCACTAAGCATTTGCTCTTCAAATACTACTGACCAACTATCTGGAGCCTTTTTGAATACGTCTGTGTTGTACATTAATACGTTATAGCCCCACTGATATGGAACGCCATAGTGTTTTCCGTCTACAGTGTGCCAGGGTGAGTTCTGTAATCGTGAATCAACAGTGTTATAACTTGGAATGAGCTTCAAGTTTAATTCTTGAACTTTCTTACCAGCAATCAAACGAAGGCTCGCGTCACCGGATGCTGTTACCAGGTCAAATCCACCTTCATTCATCAATGCAACCATTTCATCTGAAGTTGCTGCAGTTTTAACGCTGACCTTACAACCGGTTTCATCTTCAAAACCTGTTACCCAGTCAAAATCCGGTGCAGTTTCACCTCGCTCAATATAACCAGCCCAAGCTACAATATTGAGTTGTCCTTCTCCCTTACCTATTCTTTTTACTTTTCCTGCAGCGCTTACTGGTGCAGAAAAAGCGATCGTACCAACAATGATTGTTGCTAAAGCTTTCGCGGGCCAAGATTTTTGATAACGCATTTTATTACCCTCTTTTTTATTATATTCGCCATTAAAACGACAATTTGATCTTAGAGAAATAACAATGGAAGTGATAATTCTTTTTTTGAAGAGTGGGTTATTGAAAAAACAGATACCCTTGCAATGTTTTGACTAGCCTTGCGTATACTGACGCTAAAGGTTGCGAATATGGTCTCTGGCAACATCAATAAATTCCATTGCAGCCCAATTTAGTCGGGTTCCTCGTCGCCACACTAATCCGATATCGATACTGGGTAGTTCTTCGCGGATGTGTCTGCTTTCAATTTTTTGCATGTCTAGCGTCCAGGGACGGTAGGCAAATTCTGGAATGATTGCGACCCCGAGTCCAGCACCGACCAGGTTTCTTACCGCCTCTACTGACTGGGTTTTTATAAATGAAGTAACAGGTTTGTTATAACGTCGCCACGCCTGATTAATAGATTGATCTATTTGATCAACCGTCAAACTAATAATGGGATCTTCTGCCAAATCCTGCAAACTAATGTCCGATTGATCGAAAAGCTTATGGTTTCCCGGCAACCAGACTTTTAAATGTGAATTTGTCAGGGTCTCCGTTTCAAAAGCATCCAGTTCCTTTAATTGTTTGATTAATAAAATAGCAACATCAATCTCGCCATTAACCAACTGATGTTCAATGTATACCTGTGAGTCTTCATGCAAGGTTACTTTCACTTTGGGATAGTTATGATTGAATTGTCGAAGAGGCTCAGACAAATAATAACCAGCAACTAAACTTGTCACTCCCACAACCAAAGAACCGACCTTATCATTGTGAATACGATGCATATTAACTTTAGCATCTGCTACCGAGGCTAAAATTCGTCGGGAAGATATTAAAAATTGATGACCTTCATGAGTTAAGCTGACACCCTTATGTGAACGATTGAACAGACTCACTCCCACCAGGTTTTCCAACTCAGCTAACGCATTAGTCAGTGCCGACTGTGATAAATTCAGGGCTTTGGATGCCTTGTTAACAGACATTGATTCAGCGGTCGCTACAAAGTATCGAATTTGGCGTAATGTAAAATTCATAGTGTTTATCGAAACCATCTAAGACATTGGAAAAGACAAATAGCATTATAAAATTAACAAGAAAACATTAGATGACAAAGGATTATTATGGAATCAATCCGCACTTCTTTTTGCCCTATTATGATTTGATCCTCGATGTATCAGAATAAAATTAGTTTTCAATATACTGCTCTCTTATATATAGAATGACCGATACAACTTCATTGTTTTGTTATAGCTAGCATCAATCAAATCCAGTTATATAGTACAATAAAAGATCAGATAAATACGTGAATATTAAAGACCCTACGTATTAAAAGGATTATACTGATATCCAGTTGTTTATGGTTATAGAGGTATTCTTCATGTCCGAACTCAACGATAAGATTCATGCGATTATTTGTGATCCTAAACTCGATTATCGACAGAAGGCCCGCCTACTATCATTAACCGCCGACGAGCAGCATGATTATCCGGAGATATCAAAGGAACTACGAAACGCTCTTGATACCGGATTAATTTGCGATATGTTTGAAGGCCATGCTCCCTACAAGCCGCGTTATGTATTACCTGATTACCAGAAATTTTTACAACAAGGCTCCGCTTACCTGGAATTAGATCCCGCTACCGATTTTGATGAAGCATTAGCCCATCTGATGATTATTTATCATCATGTGCCCTCTGTAACAGGCTTACCAGTATTTTTGGGCTACCTGGATCAAATCCTATTGCCCTTTGTTGGTGACTTGAATACTGAACAATTAACGAAAAAAATGCGTTTGTTCTGGATTCAATTAGATCGCATTTTTCCTGATGCCTTTGTACACGCCAACATTGGTCCTGCCGACAACATACTCTGTCAGGTAATTTTAAAAGTAGACGCTGAACTTCAACAAGCTGTACCTAATTTAACCTACATGTTTGATCCGGCCACATCATCTGAAACCATGTTGCGTCAAGCGACAGATAATATCTGCACCAGCAATAAACCCCATGTAGCCAACTTTCCAGTACATGAAGCAGTCTTTCCAACAACCGGATTCGGTATAGTCAGCTGTTATAACGCCCTCCCCCTGGCAGGAGGAGCGAATACGCTGGTTCGATTAAATTTAAAAACCCTGGCCGAATCTGCAGCGTCATTTGAAGAATTCATCAGGATACAATTACCAAAAGCTGCCTACTTAATGTTCGAATTAATTGAAGCCAGAACAGCATTCTTACATGAAAAATCTGGTTTCTTTCAAAGTTTTCTAGTGCAGGAATCACTCATTTTTGAAGACCGTTTCTCTCCGATGTGGGGAGTATATGGTATGGCAGAAGCTTCGAACCTTCTTGCGAAAAAAATGGGGCTTGAAGGCGTTTATGGCTCAAGTGAACCCATTAATGAAATGTCGCATACTATCTCAAAAACCCTACATGACATCGTTAAAAAGACACCTGTATCCTATGGCTATCAGGGCCGTGCCCTACTGCATTCACAGGCGGGTATAAGTTCTGATGAAGATGCATCACCAGGCACCCGAATCACCTATGGTGATGAGCCAGAACTACTCACACATATTAAAGCCGTTGCAGGTCATCATACCTACTACGAATCAGGTATCAGCGACATACTAAGTGTTGATGAAACCATCAAATCTAATCCTGCTGCCATGTATCAACTATGCCAGGGAGCGCTAAAGGCTGGTATGCGCGAATTTACAGCCAATGTGAGTGGCAATGATCTGATTCGAATCACCGGATATATGGTGAAGTTGTCGGAAGTAAAGAAACTGCGTGAACAGGGTTCAAGAAACGACACAACCGCACTTGGCGCAGAAGCCATTGATCGCACCGGCATCAAAAATAGAAACCCTCGAATAGGTTGTATTGAGCTTGAAGGCAAAAATTAATCGAATCATCCCATTCTCGGTCGTTGATGGTCCCGGAAGTCGGATGACGGTCTTCATGCAGGGCTGCAACTTTAATTGTCAAAATTGCCATAACCCCGAAACCATGGGTCTATGTAACCACTGTGGTGACTGTATACCCGGGTGCGAACCCGGAGCACTATCTTTTGATTTTTCCGGGGAAATACAATGGGATTCTGAATCCTGTACCCACTGCGATGATTGCCTGAAAATATGCCCTATTAGTGCTTCGCCTAAAATAACCGAGTATACCAGCCAGGAACTTATTGAAATCATCCGCGGCAACGTTGCCTTTATAAATGGCGTGACCTTTTCCGGCGGTGAAACGACTTTGCAGAGCCGATTCCTTGCTGATTTCCTTCATAACCTAAATAACTGTGATGATCTAAAACATCTCGATTGCATGATAGACAGCAATGGCTTTACCACTGAAAACAATTGGCAAAAGTTACTACCCTATGTATCTGGCGTGATGGTTGATTTGAAATCCTGGTCTGACGACATTCATAAAAAAATAACTGGCCAGTCTGTTCAGCCCGTTCTCAAAACTATAATGCTTTTATCAAAATACAATAAACTCGAAGAGATACGTTTACTTCCGATAGAGGGTATCACTGACTACGATGAACACCTGGATTCAATAGTCTCATTTATTAAAAACTTACCCCACGAAACATCCATACGGTTAAACGCCTTTACCCCACACTTAAGTGTAAAACTAAACCATCCGGCTACGACAGAAGCAGACATAAAATTCCTTGCCAACCAGTTAACAGAATTAGGCATTTACAACCTAAGATTGCCTGCTGTTTATCTATAGTTTTAATTTATACATTGCTTAATATCCGATCCCGTGACGATTGTAATTTCCATCCAGTCATTTCATACTGATACCAACTGAAATTAGTGGAATATCAATGAATAATAACGAATTCAAATCTGTACCCCTGGAGTACACAGAGCTGCCCCAAAAACAGATGATTGATAACTCAAAGCAATTTCTTGAAATGATGTCGCGAAGACGAACCGTTCGGGATTTTTCTGATCGCCCTGTCCCACAAGAAATTATTGCAAATGCTATAAAAACCGCTGGGTCTGCTCCCAGTGGCGCCAATATGCAACCCTGGCATTTTGTGGCGATTTCCAATAACGATATCAAACACAAAATTCGGTTGGCAGCAGAGGAAGAGGAACGAGAATTTTATCGATCCAAAGCCCCTGAGGACTGGTTAGATGCGTTAGCGCCTTTGGGCACCAATGATCAGAAACCGTTTTTAGAAAAGGCTCCCTGGTTAATCGTTGTTTTTCAGCAAAAGTATTCTTTTGATGCTGTGGGTAAAAAACAAAAGCATTACTATCCTGCAGAGTCTGTCGGTATCGCGAGTGGATTACTGATTACGGCATTGCATAATGCAGGATTAGCAACACTGACTCACACCCCCAGTCCAATGACATTTTTGACTGATATCTGCCAAAGACCAGCGTATGAAAAACCTATCATGATTTTAGTTGCCGGTTATCCTGACAAGAACACCCAGGTGCCAGCGATTGATCGCTTCGATCTAAACCATATATCCAGCTGGCTATAATCATTTTATATCCAGAGACATTTACCCTAATATCTGAAATTGAAGTGGCAAATTCCGTTAATAGGATCTAGAATTTTAAGCATGAGCAACATACAAAACCAAAACGTAGGAAGCGATACCATGTCAGATAAACCAGAACGTCCTGGAGATGATGAGTGCTGTGGCGGAGGTTGTTGTTCACCCTGTGTTTGGGATTATTACTACGAACAACTCGATAAGTGGAATGAACAGAATCAGTCAGCAGCCCCTGAAACTCACAACACTCAACAATAGCTCTTATAGAATGCCCGAAGTATGACCGTCGTAAAAGCGGTGATTTCGTCGGAGTCGAAGTACTTTCCTCAATGTCCACCTAAATTTCTGGTTACAGCACTAATATTTTAACCAGATGTCACATAGACATTCATACCTTCTTGCATTAGTGAGAGTGTACTATGGAGTTATTAACTTCATACATGGCTTTCATGCACAGCAGATCTGATTGTATTACAAAACCCCTAAGAGTTCGCTTTAGCGGGCGATTGTTTAGATATTTATAAGGTACTGAAAAGCCTGACTACAGTGCAAAGCTTACAGTGTCGAATTTCATCTGATCAAGTAAACATCAGGTGTTGTAACCCTGATATCTTACAATTACAAAACTCTCTTAATGATATCTAGAACTCGCAGGCTGAAGCCTATTCTTACAAATAACGAAAACCTGTTCACATTTTGCCACGATCATACTTATAAGCACTGAATCATGAACCCGTAAGAGTCTGCTTTAGCTGGCGATTAATACTGTCGTTCATAAACGTTTCTTCCATATCATCAAGGTTGTATTTGGGCGTGGGTGTTTTCTAAAAATATAACGATCCTGCGAACTCACTAGAATAATGAATAAACAGACTGTTTAAGAATTTCATTATCAGATCTCTAGTCATGTACTACTAATGATAAATTGAGTGTTTAATTGCTTTGTTTGAAAATAAGTTTAGGCCATAAGATGAAGAATTGTTAACATTGTAGCCAACCAATTTTGTAACCATTGATACCCAGTGTATCAATGTCCTATACGCCATTTTTAACATCATAGAAAGGTACTTAAACCGTGAAAGTAATGTTACTTCTGTTGTCCATTATTATGGCAACACCTGTGTGGGCATCGACTGTTGATTCCACGACTCTTGATCTCACATCCCATTGGGGTGGGTTTTTAGCAATTGGTATTTTTGCTGCTGCCTATATATTGGTAGTATTTGAAGAACAATTGCATCTTCGAAAATCAAAACCGGTTTTATTAGCAGCGGGTTTGATTTGGATTATTATTGCGATTATCTATAGTGGCAACAATATGCCCCATGCCGTCGAAGGTGCCATTCGTCATAACTTCCTGGAGTATGCCGAACTGTTCTTTTTCTTATTAGTCGCCATGACTTATATTAACGCGATGCTTGAGCGAGGTGTTTTTGATGCACTCCGAGACTGGTTAGTCGCCAAAGGCTTTAGCTATAAAACGTTATTCTGGTTAACCGGTATTTTAGCCTTCTTTATCTCTCCCATCGCAGACAACCTTACGACGGCACTTATTATGTGTGCCGTCGTTCTTGCAGTAGGTAAAGACAAACCTGAATTCGTGGCAATTGCCTGTATTAACATTGTAGTTGGCGCAAATGCTGGTGGTGCTTTTAGCCCCTTTGGTGATATCACAACCCTGATGGTTTGGCAGAAAGGCCTTGTCGAATTTTCAGAATTTTTTACATTGTTTGTACCCTCAGTTGTTAACTTTGTGATACCGGCAGCAATCATGCATTTTGCACTACCCAGTGGCAGTCCTGCCGCATCTGGTACAACCACAAACGCTATCAAACATGGTGGCTTAACCATCGTTGTGTTGTTCTTATTAACCATAGTTACTGCGGTTAGTTTCCATAATTTCCTACACATACCGCCGGTATACGGCATGATGACCGGTTTAGCTTATCTTAAGTTTTATGGCTACTACCTGCGTAAGATTTCACATGCTGCACCGTCATCGATCGAAAGCCCTCCAGGTTCATCTTCAAATAATGATAATTTTGATATTTTCGATAAAATTGCTAAAGCCGAATGGGACACTCTATTCTTCTTCTATGGCGTTATTTTAGCGGTAGGTGGCCTGGGTTTTATTGGATATTTGGGCATGGCTTCAGAATTCATTTACGGTGAACTGGGAGCGACTACGGCAAATATCCTGGTTGGTATTATGTCAGCTATTGTCGATAACATTCCGGTAATGTTTGCTGTCTTAACCATGAACCCGGATATGCCGCATTTTCAGTGGTTGCTGGTGACATTAACTGCTGGTGTTGGTGGTAGTTTGTTGTCCATTGGTTCTGCTGCTGGTGTGGCTCTTATGGGTCAGGCACGTGGACAGTACACATTCTTTAGCCACTTAAAATGGACTCCCGTTATTGCTTTAGGCTATGCCGCCAGCATTTGGGTACATTTTTTAATTAACGCATAGATATTTAAGCCTTATAAGCCTAAACCACTTTTTTTGTTTAGGCTTATATTTACCCCCTAAGTGTGTCTTCAACAGAATTCAATGTCATAGGAATTCAGGGTTAGGATAATCTGTTTTTCGCTTAACCTGACCAAATACAAAATTTGACTCTAGTGATGATATACCGGGTACTTTTGAAAGGCGCTCACGAATAAACCGTTCATAGCTTTTAAAGTTTTTACTGACCACTCTTAGCAAATAATCTTGATGCCCGGACATTAAAAAACAATCCAATACTTCATCAAGCTCCATAACAGCCATTTCAAATGCCTTGATTCTGTTATCCGTCTGCTCAGACAACCGGATACTGATAAAAACATTAATGGGCAAACCATAAATTTCAGCATCTACAATCGCCGTATACCCCTGTATGACGCCTGACTTTTCTAAATTTTTAACACGTCTTAAACAAGGCGAAGCCGACAAATTTACACGTTCAGACAATTCCTGGTTAGATAACGCACTATTTCTCTGTAATTCTTCAATAATCTTTCTATCAATGCTGTCCATAAACCACCTGTTAGCAGAATATTCCAATATTTAATGCAATATTAGTATTATTCGCAAGATATTACTCAATAAATTAACAGATAATGTCAGCAAGAAGGTACATTTCTCTATAGGGGATAGGTTGTGAAAAAAATATTAAACGGTAAAACACATATTGGTGACCATAGGTTACACCCAGAGTCACTGATGATGTCATTTGGCTATGACTCCAACTTATCGGAAGGTTCCGTCAAACCACCGGTATTCTTAACATCGACTTTCTGCTATCCGACTGCTGAAGACGGAGAGGAGTTCTTTCATGTAGCCTCGGGTCGTAAACCACTATCAGAGGGCGAATCTGCGGGTCTTATTTACTCCAGATTCAACCACCCTAATGTTGAAATCGTCGAAGATCGCCTGGCTTTATTAGAAGGTTCTGAAGAAGCAGTGGTCTGTGCCAGCGGAATGGGTGCAATTTCAGCCACCCTGTTATCAGTGCTTCGACCAGGTGACGTTTTAATACATGGATCACCCTTGTATGGGGGCACAGAAGTTCTGATCAGGAATATTATTACCCAGTTTGGAATACAGCTGGTTGAGTTTCATGATGGCCTGGATGAAAACCAAATTAATGCTGCAGTAGCCAAAGCAAAGGAGCTTGGTCCTGTATCCATGATATTTGTTGAAACTCCTGGAAACCCCACCAATGCTTTGGTTGATTTTGAATTGATTAACAAGGCTGCTGAGACACTGCTGATAGAGACCGGCCGTCGCCCTGTCACTGTGGCAGACAATACATTACAGGGACCAATTTTTCAGCAAGCAGTCCCTCAGGGTATTGATTTGGCCGTTTATTCTCTAACCAAATATGTTGGTGGTCATAGTGATTTAATTGCGGGCGGTGTTTGCGGCAATGGCGATATCATCAATCAGGTCAGGGTGATTAGAAATAGCATGGGTATTAACCTTGATCCGCATTCGTGCTGGATGATTTCACGTTCGATGGAAACGTTGAGCATTCGAATGCAACGCGCAGCCGATTCCGGATCAAGGGTTGCCCATTGGTTGGCCGAAAACGCTCCTGTAGCAGTTAGCGTACTGCATCCGGAATTAATGTCGAATCCGCTATACCAGACAACTTACAAACGGCAATGTTCAGGGCCCGGTTCTACCTTCTCATTTGTCCTGGATGCAGATCGAAAGACAGCATTTAAGTTTATCAACGCACTGACGCTGTTTAAGTCTGCTGTAAGTTTGGGTGGCACAGAATCTCTGGTTTCGCACCCTGCATCAACAACACACTCGGGTGTACCAGAGGAGGTTCGTGAATCAACCGGCATTAAGGAAGGTCTCATCAGAGTATCCATTGGCATGGAGCACCCTGATGATTTAATTGCAGACTTGGACAACGCCTTTAAATCTATTCAGTAATATTTTAGAACTTTAACAAATAGAGGCAATGTTGATTGTTGCCTCTATTTATTCTCAAACAATGTCTCCAGAGAGAATTCCAAAGAATTACTGTCATCAGATACAAATATAAGACCTTCATTAATCGTAACATTTAGACGCATCGTTCTGCTAAACATAGACATGAATTGCTCAACTTGACGCCATTGAAACTGAAAGACTGATGTTCGTTTTAACTTCATAATAGCGTTCTGGTTTATTTGCCACCAGGTATCAGAACTTTTCCCAAACAAATAAATACTCACCTTTTCGGACCGCCCGACCGATTTTTTAACGCGCTCAGGGTCCGGCTGCCCTACTTCAATCCAGTGCTCAATACGCTCATCCAGACTCACCGCCCAAATATCGGGTTCATCTGTGGTAGAAATACCTTTTGTGAACGCAAGATTCTGCTGAGTATTCAGGCAAAATACGATGAGACGAACCATCAACCGCTCTGCTGTTTCTGACGGATGTAGTGCCATGGTCAAATTTAATTCCTGATAAAGATGGCGGTCAATATCAGACAAGTTGATAGTCGCTTTATAAATAGTAGGCTTAATGGCCATATTTAAAATCCAGAATAAGACAGTTTTGTATCTAGTAAGGTCGCCACTATAGGAGGGTCCGTATCAAATAGATAGCCTGATAAAACGATTATTAAAGGACGACGAATTAACCTGAAATTTCACGTGGGTATAATACCGGCTATAGTTAAATGAGTTTTTTATTTAATGCATAGCGATTAATCGACTGACTGAGGGCCCTATTAGTTCGGTGAGCCCGCTTATTCCTTTGGCTATGAACATCAATAAATAAAGTAAACAACACGGGTATTCGCATGCAATTTAAAAACAATCCATCAGTTGAAACACTGGAAGAAATAAATAAAACCCTGTCCTTTATTCGCCAACATACGACTGGCTTATTAGAACATGAAGGTTATACCAAGTGGACACAGGGCCAGATTGTTTTCAGCGATAAAATCGAAGAGCAACTAACTTTTGTCTATATGGTAGGGGCTCTAAAGACAGGCAAGGTAACCTTGCATATCATGCCCTATTACGCGGTCGAATCTTTACGAGAAAAATGGTCAGAGGCTTTAAATCCATTTATCTCCGGAAAAAGCTGTATTAATTTCAATAAATTTAGTGACCTACCAGAAACTGCAATTAGCAACATTTTGATGGAAGGCACCAGGGAATTTAATACTCTGATGACAGAACATTATCGAAAGAAGCAACCTAAAAAGTCTATGAAGTAAGTCTAATCGGTATCATAAATTAAATATCATGGACATAGATAATATTTGTATATGCATCTGGTTACACTTATAAAAAGCGCTCCATAGGGAGCGCAAAACTTATTTAAAAGTGACCTTCAAACAAGGGGGAGGATAAATATCTTTCTGCTGAACTGGGTAGAATCACAACAATATTTTTATCTGCATTTTCCGGTCTATCGGCAATTCGTTTTGCTGCAACTACCGCAGCACCAGAAGAGATCCCTGCAAGAATACCCTCTTCTTTCATAAGTCTGTGTGACATATCGAATGCATCTTCATTAGAAACAGTTTCAACCTGATCTATGAGACGAACATCAAGATTAACGGGTATAAATCCGGCTCCTATACCCTGTATTTTATGAGGGCTAATCACAATAGGGTCACCCGCCAGTGTCTGACTTATGACTGGAGAACTAACGGGTTCAACAGCAATAGAGATAACATTGGAATTTTGTTCATGCTTTAGATAGCGGGTCACTCCGGTAATAGTGCCGCCGGTACCTACGCCCGCAATAAAGTAATCTACCTTACCCTGTGTATCTTCCCATATTTCCGGGCCGGTGGTTTTAAAATGAATCTCCGGATTTGCCGGATTATCAAACTGACCCAGTTGCAAAAATTTTTGTGGGTTCTGAGCGACAAGCTCGTTAGCTTTATCAATAGCACCCTTCATGCCTTTAGCAGCAGGCGTCAAAACAAGTGTTGCACCCAATGCCTGTAAAAGCTGCCTTCGCTCAAGGCTCATAGACTCAGGCATAGTTAATGTCAGTCTATATCCTCTAGCTGCAGCTACCGATGCTAAAGCAATACCGGTATTGCCACTGGTAGGTTCTACCAACTCGATTCCAGGCTTCAACAGTCCTTTGCTTTCAGCATCCCAAATCATTGATGATCCAATTCGGCACTTTACAGAAAAACTTGGGTTTCTGGATTCAATTTTAGCCAGAATGTTACCCTGTCCAATTCGTTTTAGTCTTACCAAAGGAGTCTTACCCATGGTTTCTGAGTTATCCTGAAAAACTGACATGACACTTTCCTATTGTTTAGTTCTAATACCGGGATGTTACACGAACCTTTATATACCAGTAAGGAATTAATAGTAATATTGTTATAACAATTATAGCTACACTTGCAATATTGTCTGTTAGCCTGGTTAACAAAACTTCTCGTCTATTTAACAAGGAAAATTAACATAGATCACCTAAGTGACTTTTATATTAGAATATACTCATATACAATCTACAGAAGCCCATGAGATAACATATAATGATCAACATAATCTTTACATTGCATTCGACTAAACCATCATTACAATCGCTTTCTCCAAAAACGATACTCAGGTATTAGTTAATTATGCCAGCATTAAAATCACTCTCACTCATTCTTACCTTCAGTTTATTTTCTGTTGCTTCAGTCGCTGAATTATCGCCAGAGACCGTTGCTGGCGCAAAATCTGTCGACGGAAAACAGGCTAAAATGCTTTTTAACAGTGGTGCATTGTTTGTAGATACTCGTAGTAACAGTGATTGGGAA